>Ga0308176_10000026_pt1 | contig 95304 bp, 83 predicted proteins | sample PhyCR2_3_FD_203890 | JGI IMG/M metagenome (GOLD analysis project Ga0308176, IMG submission 203890) | Soil microbial communities from UC Gill Tract Community Farm, Albany, California, United States - DLSLS.C.R2 | ecosystem: Environmental > Terrestrial > Soil > Agricultural land | place: USA...
TGACCGGCCTGCTGGGGCTCGGATAGGTAAGGCGGGAGGCGCGCGTGGCTGTCGAGCTGATGTCCCCGGTGGACGAAGAGTTCTTCGACATGGATCGCGACCCGCGCATGATCTCCAACGTCGGCGTCGTCTACGTGCTGGAGCAGGAGGTGCCGCCCGCGGCGATGCTGGAGGCGCTGCTCGGATACGTCGACATCGTGCCGCGCGCGCGTCAACGGGTTGTCCGCGTCGATGGTCGGTGGGCGTGGTCCGACGTCGAGGAGTTCGACCACGAACGCCATCTCGAGTACCGCTCGATCGGCCCGAACGCGTCGTTGAGGCGGATGGCCGACGAGCTGTCCGGGCTCTACTCGCGTCCGTGGGACATGCGGCTGCCGCTCGTGCGGGCGACGGTCCTGGAGGGACTTGCGGAGCGACGCAGCGCTGTGTTCATCGAGGTGAGCCACGCGCTCGGCGACGGGCTCGGGCTGCTGCACAGCATGCGCAGCGCGCATCGCGAGGCGCGCGACGGCGGGCGCGAGTCGGTCGTAGCGGCGAGCGCGCGGGACGCGGCTCGCTTCGTCCGCCGCGCGCTCTGCGACGGCGGCCTGCGCAGCACGGCGGCGCAGATGCGGAGCTTCGCCGGCCACGCGCGCGACCTGGCCGGGGTGCGGCGCAGACGCGCGGGCGCGCAGTCGTCCGCGCGCGAGATCGCGCTGCTGTCGGTCGAGCTGGACGCGTGGCGCGAGGCGGCGCGACGGCGCAACGGGCGCATCAACGACCTGTTCCTCGCGACCGCCGCGACAGCGCTGCGCGACACGCTTGGCGACCGCCGCCGCGACCGATCGGCGATCGACGTGGTGATGCCGATCAGCATCCGGCCGCCGGGCGAGGGCGGCGCCGGCAACCAGGTCTGGCGCGGCCTCGTACGGGTGCCCGGCGACGGCGAGCCGCTGCACGATCTGCGCGTGGTGGCGCGTGCGTCGGCGCACGCCTCCAGGATCGAGCGGCTGCCGATCGGCCCGCTGCCCGAGCGGATGCTGCGGCTGCTGCCCGCGCGGGCGCGGCGCGGCTTCATGCGCCACTCGCTGGCCGCGGCCGACGGCGTCGCGACGAACATGACGTTTCCGTTCGAGCCGATGCAGTTCGCCGGCACGCGCGTGCTCGAGCACTACGTGGTCGCGCCCGTCACGGGGCCGCCTGTGCTGTTCGCGCTCTGCACGTACGCGGACGTCGCCCACTTCTCGCTGACGATCGATCCCGGGCTGCTGCCGGATCCCGGTCGCGTGCGCGAGCGGTTCGCCGAGCTGGTCGCGCAGGTCGCGGGGCGCTGAGCGCATGGAACGGCTGACCGCGCTGGTGCTGCGCCACCGGGTCGCCGTCCTGTTGGCGTGGCTGTTGGTCGGCGGGGTGTCGCTTGCGCTGCTGCCGCTGGCGACGCGCAGTCTCTCCCACAGATTCGACGTGCCGGGCCGCGAGGGCTTCGCGACGAACGCGCGGCTGCTCGCGCAACTCGGCAGCGGCGGGGCGTACCCGCCGCTGGTGCTGAGCGTGACGGTGCCGCCCGGTCGTCGCGCCGATGCGCCCGCAGCGGCGCTGCAGCTGGACCGCGCGTCGCGTCGCGTCGCGCGCGCGATCGGCAGCCGGCGCACCGCCTCCTACCGCAGCACCGGCGAACGGCGGCTCGTCTCGCGCGATCGGCGCACGGCGGTCGCGCTCGTCTTCGAGCCGCCCGACCCGCGACAGCCGGACGCGAACCCGGACGTGGCCGCACGCGCAACCGCGGCGGCGAAGGGCCTGCGCGTCGCCGGGCAGCCCGTCCGGATCACCGGACTCGATGTGCTGCGCGCCGATGCCGGCAGTCACGGCGGCATCAGCGTGCTGCTGGAGACGACGATCGGAGCGGTCGGGGCCCTGCTCGTGCTGGTGGTCGTGTTCGGTTCGGCGATCGCCGTCGTGCCGCTGCTGATCGCCGCTGTCGCGATCGGCGTCACCTATGCGTCGATCTGGGCGATGACGGCGGTCGGGCCGATGTCGTTCCTCGTCGAGTTCTTCGTCGCGCTCGTCGGGCTCGGCGTCGCGATCGACTACTCGCTGCTGATCACGAGCCGCTGGCGGCAGGAGCGGCTCGCCGGCGCGGGCGGCGACGAGGCGGTACGGCGCGCGATGGCGACGGCGGGCCGCGCCGTCGTCACGAGCGGCACGACGGTCGGGCTCGGCCTGCTCGCGCTGATGGCGCTGCCGCTCGGCTTCCTGCGCAGCGTGGGCGCGGGCGGGATGGCGATCGCATTCGTCAGCACCGCGGCGGCGACGACGCTGCTGCCGGCTCTGCTCGCGACCGTCGGGCCGCGGCTCGACTGGCCCCGGCGCGCGCGTGCGCGCAGCGACGGTCCAAGCGCCGGCTGGCAGGCATGGGCCCGCGGCGTCGTGCGCCATCGCTGGCTGGCGCTCGTCGCCGGAACCGCGGTGCTCGTCGCGCTCGCGCTCCCGGCGCTCGGGCTTCAGCCCGGGAACCCGAGCCCTACGGGCCTTGCGCGAGGCCCCGAGCGGGCGGCGGTCGAGCAACTCGCGCGCGGCGGCATCGGGCTCGGCGTCATGACGCCGATCGAGACGCTTGCCGCGCGTCCGCGCGCCGCTGCGCTCGCCGAGCGGCTCACGCGCATCGCGGGCGTGCAGGCGGTGCTGGCGCCGGCTGAGCCCGGGTGGCGCACCCGCTCGCTGCAGGCCGTGACGGTCTTGCCGGAGCACGACGCCAGCTCGACGGCGGGCGATCGCACGCTCGCCCGTGTCAGAGACGCTGCCGATGCGTTCCCGGGCGTGGGCGTCGGCGGGCGCGGCGCGCAGAACGCCGACTTCGTCGACGCCGTCTACGGCTCGTTCCCGCTGATGCTCGTGCTGATCGCGTTCGTCACGCTCGTGCTGCTGACGCGGGCACTGCGCTCGGTCGTCCTGCCGCTCAAGGCGATGGCGGTGAACCTGCTTTCGGTGGTTGCCACCTGGGGTGCGCTCGTGCTGATCTGGCAGCACGGCTACGGGGCGCAGGTATGGGGCAGCTCCGCGACGGAGTCGCTCACCGCGTGGGTCCCGTTGATGGTCTTCGCGTTCCTCTACGGCATCTCCATGGACTACGAGATCTTCATCCTGGCCCGCATCCGGGAGGAATACGACGTCACCGGCGACACGCGCGAGGCGGTCGTGCGCGGGATGGCGCGCACCGGGCCGCTTGTGACCAGCGCCGCGCTGATCCTGATCCTCGCGTTCGCGGCGATGAGCGCGGGTCCCGACGCGGACGTGAAGATCGCCGCCAGCGGCCTCGCGATCGGTCTGCTGTTGGACGCGACGGTCGTCCGCTGCCTGCTGGTGCCTGCCAGCGTCGCGTTGTTCGGCGCCGCCAACTGGTGGCTGCCGCGGCCGGGCCTGGTCCGCCGGCGGGCGGCGCTGCGGAAGGCGAGGCGGGTTGCGAGCCGCGGCTGACCGGTCGCTGGTGAGCATCGGCTCGCCGATCGTCGATCTGCTGCCCGGGGAGCGGCCCCATCTCGGCGGCGCGGCGACGAACGTCGCGGTCACCGCCGCGCGGCTCGGCGCGCCCGCGGCGATCTGCGGCGCGGTCGGCTCCGACGCGGAGGGCGGCTGGCTGCGCGAGCGCCTAGCCGCCGAGGGCGTCGCCACGCAGTGGCTGTTGACGAGCGGCGCGACCGAGATCGTCGAGGTGGCGTTCGAGGGGGCCGAGCCGTCGTTCGCCGCGCACGGCGAACGGACGAGCCAGCTGGTGGAGGCGCTGGAGGCCCACCTGCCGGATGCCGTGCGCGCGGCCGGGATGCTCTACGCGACGAGCAACTGCCTCGTCGAGGCGCGCGCGGCGGCGCTCGTCGAGGAGGCGTGTGCGGCCGTGCGCGCGGACGGAGGCACCGTCGTGCTCGACGTGAACCTGCGGTCGCGCCGGTGGGTCGCGGGCACCGACCCGCGCGCGTGCGTGGAACGGTTGCTGCGCCACGCGACGGTCGTCAAGGCGAACGTGCACGAGGCGACGTGGCTGACCGACGAGGCGGACCCGGCGGCGGCGGCGGAGGCCCTGCACGCCGCCGGTCCGGAGCTCGCGCTCGTGAGCCGTGGGCCGCAGGGCGCGGTCGCGCGCGGCCTCGTCTCGCTCGAGCTGCCGAGCCCGCCCGCCGAGGTACGGAGCACGCTCGGCGCCGGCGACGTGCTCGTCGGCACGTTGATGGCGTGGCTGTGGGAGGGCGACGGCACGCCGGCCGCCGCCGAGCGAGCCGTGCGCGAGGCGCTCGACGCGGCAGCGCGCTCGACGACGCGCGAGGGAGCGCTGACATAGCCGTGGAGGCGCTCGCGCCCGCGCGGACGTCGCGCCGCCTCGCGGCCGTCGAGGTCGGCGAGCGGCTCACGCTGCTGCCCGACAAGCGACGCCTGTTTGCGGTCGACACCTACTTTCGCGAGGCGTACACCGACCTGTGCGACGATCTTGCGCTGCTGCGGCGCGCCGCGCTCGTGGTGCTCAAGCCCGACGCGTTGGTCGGGCGGCGCATCGTGCCGTGCCTGGAGCTGCTGCGCGGGCACGGCTTTCGGCCGGTCGCCGCGCGCACGTTCGCGTATGACCGCCTGCTGATCCGCGAGACGTGGCGCTACCAGTTCAACGTCGCCAGCGACGATCGCATCGACGTCGTCGATCTGCTGCTCACGGCGTCGCCGTCGTTGATGGTGCTGCTGTGGGACGAGCGCCCGCGCGAAGCGTGCCCGGCGAGCGTGCGGCTCGGCGCGCTCAAGGGGCCTTCGGATCCGCAGCTGCGCAGACCCGGGCAGCTGCGCCACGAGCTCGGCGTCGTGACGGCGCTGTTCAACTTCGTCCACACGTCCGACGAGCCGGCCGACGTGGTGCGCGACCTCGGCCTGCTGCTCGACCGCGCCGACCGGCGCAGGCTGCTCGCCGAGCTGCACGCACAGCGCGACGGCAGCGCTGAGCTGCGCGGCTGCATCGATGCCCTGCAGGCCGCCCACCCCGCGCACGACCTCGACTGCGAGCGCTCGCTCGATCGCCTGCGGCACGCCCCCGACGCCGGCGTGCGCCGCGCCGCTGAGGCGGTCGCGCGCGACCGCGCCCGCTGGCGCGAGCTGCTGCCCTTGGGCGACCGGATCGATCGCTGGGACCTGCTGTCGATCGCCACCGCCGCGATCGAGTGCAACGTGCCCGGAGTCGAGCCGGTCGTCGCGAGCGTCGCCGGCGAGCAATGGGCTCGCCGCTGGGCCCACGACTAGCGCGCGAGGCTGCGCGCCGCGGTGGCGGCGAGCCGCCGGGAGGTCCTGCTCATGGTCGGCAGCTGCCCGCGCAGCGGCGCGTGGTAGCCGTTGAAGAAGAGGCGCGGATGCGCGGGATGCGCCGCGCCGTCGCAGACGAGCGGCCGACCGGTCGGCCCGAGCACGCCGAGGTGCCCGACCAGCCGCTCCAGCCCGAACGAGTAGCCGGTCGCGGCGATCACGACGTCGGGTCGGATGCGCTGGCCGTCGGTGAGCGCGACCGCGTCTCGCACGAACCGCTCGACCTCCGGTACCAGCTCGACCTCACCGCGCTTCAGGAGCGCCACGAAGCCGTTGTCGACGACCGGCCCGAGTCCCCTGCGCGCGATCTCGGTCGCGATGCCGTAAGGCGCCGGCGGGAGTCCGTAGGCGCTCAGGTCGCCCCACAGCAGACGTTGCAGCACGCGCCCGAGCCGGTCCGGGACGGCGGGCGGCCCATGCTCTCCCAGCCGCCCGATGACCGTCGCCGGCACGCCGAAGTTGCTGCGCCGCAGGATGTTCGGCGGCGTTCGCATCGACACCCGCACGCGCCGGGCCCCGACGCGCGCGATCTCCACGGCCAGCTCGGTGCCGGTGTTGCCGAGCCCCACGATCAGCACGTCGCGGCCGGCGAACGGCCGCGGGTCGCGGTACGCGGAGGCGTGCATGAACACTCCGGCAAAGTCGTCGAGCCCCGGCCACGCCGGTGTGCGGGGCGTGTGGTTGAAGCCCGTCGCGACGACGACGACAGGGGCCTCCAGCGGACCGGCCGAGGTCGCGAGGCGGTAGCCGTCGCCGCCCGGTTCGATGCGCTCGACGGTCACGTTGGTGGCGATCTCCAGCGCGTTGCGGCGCGCGTAGGCCTCCAGGTAGGCGATGAACGCATCGCGCGTCGGCCACGGTCCGTACGCACGCGGGATCGCCATGCGCGGCAGCCCCGACATCCAGCGCACGGTGTTCAGCCGCACGCTCGCGTAGCGGCGGCGCCAGCTCGCGCCGACATGCTCGAAGCGCTCCAGCACGAGCGTCGGCACCCCATGACGCTCGAGGCTCGCGGCTGCGCCGAGGCCGGCGGCGCCAGCGCCGACGACGAGCGCGAGGTGCCGGCGCGGCGCGGCGCGCGGGTCCTGGGGCCTGCTCATCCGCTCGCCGCCAGATCGATGCCGCCGAACGGCAGCGGCAGGCCGTCGAGCGTGAGGCAGGGGCTGCCGTCCGGCGCGCGCCGCGCATGGTCGAGCGCGACCCGTCCGCTGCCGATCGCCGTCAGCGCGCAGATCAGCGCCGGGCGGTCGCTCGCGCGCTTCTGCAGCTGCTCCAGCCGATCCGCGTCGGCTTGCGTCGGGCGGTGACCGGTCGCCGAGACCCATGGGCCCTGGCAGACGATCCCCCCGGCGTCGTGTCCCTCGTCGACCATGAACGTCGACGTGCGCACCCGCGCATGCCCGAGCCGCAGGGCCGCGAGCACCGGGTTGCTGCCCCTCAGGAGCCGGGAACCGCTCGCGTCGAGCGCCCGCAGGTCGCCGGGATGCTGATTGACGATGCGTCCCGCGAAGCGCGTCAGCAGCCGGCCGTGGATCCAGCGCCGATAGGCGAGGACGAGCAGGTCGAGCGGGCGCGTGCGGCGCTCGAATGCGCGCAGCTCGTCGTCGAGCAGGTCGTGGAAGCGCCGGGCACGCGCGGCGTATGCGGCGCGCTCGGTCGCGCCGCGCGCCGCCGAGGCGCGCCCGCACATGGCGGCGAAGTCACGCGCGATCGTCGGGACGTGGTGCTCGCGCGCGATCGCGACCGCCGTGCAGTCCGGCCGGTCCGAGACGACGAGCGCGACCTCCAGCAGTTCGGGGCGGCGAGCTCCGAGGTGCAGGGTCGTGCGGAGGTTCCCGCCTGTTCCGCTGACGAACACGCCCACGCGCATGGGCCGGCCGCCGGCGAAGATCGGGTGCGGCCGGCTGCTCATGCGCATCGCTCGAGCGCCTCATGCAGGCGCAGCCGCACGATCTCCAGGTCTGCCGGCGCGATCGTCAACGGCGGATGCAGTGCGATCACGTCCGGCGCCATGCCCGTACTGGCCACGAGCACGCCGTGCACGCCGTCGAGCGGTCCGGATGCCGGCGCCAGCGCGGCCGCGCGCAGCGCCGCCGCGCGTGGCCGGCGCAGCAACAGGCGGGCGACGCCGCCGCGCGCGTAGCAGGAGCGGATCGCCGCCGGGAACGCCTGCGCCAGGTCGTGCACGAGCGCGTCGAGCGACCGCTCGAGCTGGGCGACGCGAGCGCTCCAGGCGGCGTCGTCCGCGTAGCGCGCGAGCACGGCCTGCGCGACCGCGAGCATGAGCGGCGTTCCGGCGAACGTCGACGAGTGCGTGCCTGGCGGGAAGCGCTGCGGGTCCAGCAGCGGCTCGCGCGCCCACACGGCGCTCAATGCGCCGACGCCGTTCGTCAGCGCCTTGCTGACGACGACCACGTCAGGCCGCAGGCCATGCAGCTCGAAGCCGAAGCGACGTCCGGTGCGCCACAGCCCGGTGAAGATCTCGTCGACCACGAGCAGGGCGCCGGCGCCCTGCAGCCGCGCGGCGGCCTGGCGCAGCAGCGCTCCGTCCGGCAGCGTCATGCCGCCGACGTTGAGCAACGGCTCGAGCAGGAAGGCCGCCGCCTGCTCGGCCCGCACGCCGCTGCGGTCCTCGCCAATCCGCCCCGCGGCCGCGCGGCAGGACCGGCTGCAGGCCTCGCCGTCCTGGCGGTGCGGGCACTGCTCGCAGTCGGGATGGGGAAGCCGCGCGATCTCGCCGACTCCCAGCGGCAGCAAGGCGCGGTAGCGCGGGCTGGCGCTCAGGTGCGCGGTGAACGGCGAGCGGCCGTGGTAGGCGCCCTGAAACGTCACCAGCTGCCCCCACGGGCGGTTCGCCGCCACGACCTTCATCGCCAGCTCGATGCCCTGCGCGCCGCCGAGCTCGAAGGCGACGCGCCCAGGCGCTCCGGCGGCGGCCGAGATCGTCTGCTCGAGCTGCTGCGCCAGCTCGATCCGCAGCCGTGACTCGCAGAACGAGGGCAGGCCCGGCAGCTCGCCCGCGCGCGTCGCCGCCTCGTGCAGCAGCTGCGCGTCATAGCCGAGTCCGGCTGCCCCGTTGGCCGCCTCCGCGTCGATGTAGACGCGGCCTTCGGCGTCGGTCAGGCGGCTGCCCGACGCGGCCACGAACACCGGGGCCGGGCCGCCGCGGTAGGTCAGGTCGCCGGCGGCGAGGAACGGGGGCGGAGCCGTCGCGGGCGCGGGTGCGGTGCCGATCTCACTCATCGAACCGGCGTCTGTTACGTTGGCCCTGACCGGCGTCGGCGATGTGGGGGCGCGGATGGGGCGGGAGTACGAGGGCATCGACGAGCACCTGCGCCGCTGGATCGAGCGGCAGCGCGTCTTCTTCGTCGGCACCGCGCCGCTTGCGGCGGACGGCCGCGTGAACATCTCGCCGAAGGGGCCGATCGACACGCTGCGCGTGCTCGGCCCCAGGCGCCTGGCGTACCTGGACCTCGTCGGGAGCGGCGTCGAGACGCTCGCGCATCTGCGCGAGAACGGCCGCATCGTGGTGATGCTGTGCGCGTTCGAGGGCCCGCCGAGGATCGTGCGCCTGCACGGCCGTGGCGAGGTGGTGCGGCCGCGGGACCCTCGTTTCGAAGCGCTTGCCGACACGTGTCGCTTCGGGCCGGTGCGGCCCCAGCTCAAGCGCGCGATCGTCGACGTCGTGCTCGAGCGCGTCTCCGACTCGTGCGGCTACGGCGTGCCGCTGCTGAGCTACGAGGGCGAGCGTCCGCACCAGGACGCGTGGGCCGCGAAGAAGCTGCGCGTGGGCGGGCCGGACGCGCTGCTCGACTATCAGGCGCGCAAGAACGCCGTCAGCATCGACGGTCTGCCGGGCGTGGAGCTGCCGCGCTGACCTCATCGGCGTTGCGCCGCGAGCGCGCGGCGCGGGTTCTCGCACGTGACACGGTGGATCTCGTCCTCGTCCATGCCGATCGTGCGCATGTTCTCGATCTGCGCCGCGAGTTCGCACGAGCCGGCCGCGACGACGTCGTCCTCACGCAGCCACAACGAGGAGTCCGCCATCCGATGGAGCGTCTCCCCGGCCATCTGCGCGCCCTCGACGTGATCGGTTATCGCGATGATCCCTTCTGCGCCGACGTAGGCGACGGTGCGCCGACAGATGTCGAGGTCGACGTGGGCGCCGTCGAAGTTCAGGCACGGCAGCAGGCGCCCACGGCGAGCCGCGTCGAGCAGCGCGGCGGGGACCGGCCCCAGCAGCTCGGCCAGCCCGTCCGGCTCCCATGGCGCGGCGAGGAAGCGCGCGACCTCCGCGTCGCGTCTCGTCGTCGGCTCGCCGCGCCAGGCGTGCCGGAACGCCCGCGGCATGTCGTTGAACAGGTGGTCGGTGAGCACGTTGCTCTGCGCTGTCCCGGCGAGCGCGTGGACGTAGTCGATCAGCCGCTCGGCGCGAGCGGCGCTGCGCTGCGGCTGGTCGTGGCGGAAGTGACCCAGCGCCACCTTCACGTCATGCGCGTAGAGCGCCTCCACGAGATCGGCGAAGCGCATGCCGTCGCCGACGCCGTCCTCGAGCTCAACGGCGTCCGGTGCGAGGACGAGGTAGCGGAGGCCGACGTCGCCGAGCGTCGCGAGCCTGAGCCACTCGGCGGCGGTCGGCGTCCACGAGGCGTCGCGCGGCGTGCCGCCTTCGGGGCCCAGCAGCGGTCCCTCGATCGAGAAGCCGAGGATGTGCGGATACGCCTCGGGTGCTTCGGCGAACGCCGTCAGCAGGGCTAGCAGGTCGGGCATCCAGTCCCGCCGCAGGAAGATCGTCGGCACCAGGTCGATCCCGCGCCGCGCCGCCTCGGCGTTCACCGGCGCCAGCTGGGTGGGCGTGAGCGCGCTGAAGTCGTACCCGCCGATCCCGTGGCCGTGGAACAGGACGGGACGCGCGGGCCGCTGGCCGGCCTTCCCCGGGTCGGACGGCGCGCTAGCCAAGGAGGGCCGCGCTCCCGAGCACGCTCGCGAGCTTGCGCGCCACCTTGCCGCGCTCCCCGGAGCGGCAGTCCTCGGCGAGCACGTGCGCCGTGTGCGGCTGCAGCGCGAGCAGCAGCGCGCCCACCGTGCTCGAGGAGGCGTGCCGCTGCCCGGCCGTCAGGGCGAACAGCTGGCCCGCCGGCTCGTGGCGGATGTAGAGCGGCACCGCGTGGGGCGCCGAAGCCACCCCGCCTCCCACCCCCACGAGCGTCTGCTTGTAGGCGCCGTGCAGCAGCATCAGCGCACGGGCGTGCACGTGCACGTGCGGCGCCGAGACGCCGCCGACGGGCGCGAAGCGCAGGTCCACGGAGACGCCGCGGTCGGCGTCGTCGGCGAGATGGATCCAGTGCACCCCGCGATCCGCGACGAGCAGCGGGAGGTCGCCGACCTCGACGCCCTCGAGCGCGAGGCGGAAGATCGATGGCGTGGCGTGAATCGCCGTCAGCACCGGAAGGGCCGACTCGAGCAGCTCGTCGGCGTCGTCCCACTGCAGCGCACCTGGAAGCCGCATGAGCGCTGGCTCGAGCAGCGGGCCGAGCTGATCGCGTGCGGTCGTGCCGGTCGACGACATGACGTCAGATCACATCCAGCACCGAGAGCTTGTGACGCAGCAGCTCGAAGTGACTGCGGTCCATCTGCTTTCGCGCGCGCCGCTCGGGCGGCTCCTGCTGGGCGCCGTAGCGCCACCACAACTGTCCCGAGGCCCGGTCGAGGATCAACGAGCGGTCCTTCTCCGCCGGCCCCCGGATGAAGAGCGAGACGGTGTTGTCGGCCATCACCGTCGTGTGAATCGCTGAATGATGAATCGTGTAGAAGGAGCCGGCCGACTCCTCCGTCGCGAATTGCGGCTCGACCTTCAGCCCCGACACCACGGCCTGGTGATCCTCCATCGCCGCCGGCTCGAGGCTCGTGTCGAGCTCGCCGACGAGCCGGTGCCGCACGTGACGGTAGCCGCCGGCGAGGATCAGGCTCGAGAATGAAAAGCGATGATCGTGCGGGCGGTCCAGATGGTCGTTCGTGGAGAGGTGCAGGCGGATCCGAAAGCCACGTTCCGAGCCGTCGTAGATGACGAGCTTGTCGAGCAGGCGATGCCGCTCGCATTGTGCGATCAGTTGCTCATCTTCGGCGACGCGGTCAAGCAGGCGCGTAAGCGCTCGTTTGTCACCCGCAAGCTCATGCAACAGCGCGTCGTTGATCGCTGTCACTCGCTCGAGATCGGTCCAGTCAAGCCGCAGCCGATCGAGGACGTCAAGCACGCCTCCCCCTCTCTTTCCCCCGCTCGCCTTAGCAAAGCAGATGAACCTCAAGGTCGTCAACCAACAACCAGAGCTTCGTTAGACATATAACAAGCGTTTACATCAACTTGATGCTTTAGTGTCCTTCGCATGCTGTGGGGAGGCTGGAGGCCGCGGGCAGTCGTGTTCGATTGCGATGGCTTGCTGATGGACACGGAGCCTTGCTGGACCGTCGCCGAGACGGAGCTGTTCGCGGCCCGTGGACGGTCGTTCACCCCGCACCACAAAGCGGCCCTGATCGGTCGCTCGCTTGCCCACAACGCCGCGGAGATCGCTCGCCTGCTGGGCGAGACGGATGCGCTCGCACTCGAGCGCGAGCTGCTGGAACGGGTGCTGGAGGCTGTCGCGCAACGGGCGAGGCCGATGCCCGGCGCGGTCACGCTCGTGACGCACGCCGCGGCGCTGATGCCCGTCGCCGTGGCGAGCAACGCCCCGCGGCGGATCCTCGACGCGGCGCTCGCCCGCGGCGGGCTGGCCGACGCCTTCGACGCGACGCTGGCGGCCGAGGAGGTCGCCGCGCCGAAGCCGCATCCTGCGATCTACCTGGCCGCATGCGAGCGCTTGCGTCACGTCCCGCGCGACGCCCTCGCGTTCGAGGACTCGGCGACCGGAGCCGAGGCGGCGCGCCGTGCCGGGGTGCGCGTCGTGGGCGTGCCGACGCTCGAGGGGGAGATCGGCGCAGACGCGCACGCCGCGTCGCTGCTCGACAGCCGCCTTGCCCGCTGGGTCGAGCAGTGGGCTCCCGCGGCGTGAGCGCACACGCCGCGGCGCTGCGCTCACGTGCTTCCTAAGGGCTGCTCACGCTGCTCTCACGTGCGCCTGGCTGGATGAGTGCCATCCATCGACCCGGGAGGCACTGTGCCCCGTATCCCTCGCCTGCTGCCGTTGCTCGCCGCCTCGCTCGCCGTGCTCGCGCTGTCCGCCTGCGGCGGCGCCGGCACCGGCTCGTCCGGCAAGAGCGATGAAGAGAAGCGGCTCGCGTTCGAGGACTGCCTGCGCGATCGCGGCCTCGACGTGCAGACGTCGGCGGACGGGAGAACCGCGATCCGGATGAGCGTGAGAGCCGGCGGCCCTGGCGCCGGGACGAGGAAGTTCGGCACCGGCGGCCCGGGCGACCCGAACGGTCCGTTCGCCGTCTGCCGCAGACAGACCGGCTGGGCGCCGAGCCCGCCGACCGCGGCGCAGCGGGCGGAGATGCGCGACAGAGCGCTGCGGATCGCACGCTGCATGCGCGAGCACGGCGTCGACATGGCCGACCCGGCGCCCGACGGCAGACAGCTGATCAGAATCGACGGCAGCAGTCCGACGTTCCGCGCCGCGGCACGCGCGTGCGGGCTCGACGTGCCGGGCGGCGGACCCGTTCCCGCCCGCCCCGGCAGGGGCGACGCCGGCTTCGCGGTCGCGCCGTAGTGAGACGCCGGGTCGCGCTCGCGGTCGGCCTGCCGGCCGCGGCGCTCGCAGCCGTCGCGACGGTCGTGCTCGCAAGCGGCGGGAGTCCGGGTGGCGGGGCGCCGGCGCCGGCCGCCGCGCACCGTGCCGGCACGGAGCTGGTCGCGCGGCGCACGCTCGTCGACCGCGCGCAGCTCGACGGCACGCTCGGCTACGGCAGCGAGCGGCCGGCGATGGATCGCCTGGGGGGGACGATCACGTGGCTGCCGCCCGCCGGTGCCGTGATCCGCCCCGGCAGGCGGCTGTTCGCGGTCGACGGCGAGCCGGTGATCCTGATGGACGGCGCCGTGCCGGCGTGGCGCACGCTGTCGGCCGGCGTCGCCGACGGGGTCGACGTGCGCCAGCTCGAGCGCGGGCTGACGGCGCTCGGCTACGACCCCGGGACCGTGGACGAGTCGTTCACGTCCGCGACGGCGGCGGCGGTGAGGTCGTGGCAGGCCGATCTCGGCCTCGCGCAGACCGGCGGCGTCGAGCTCGGGCGCGTCGTGTTCCTGCCGGGGGCGCGGCGCGTCAAGTCGGTCGACGCGACGCTCGGCAGCGCGGGCGGGAGCGGCGCATCGAATCCCGCCGCATGGGACGGCGCCGCGCCGCAGTACGCGTTCGCCGACTACGCGCCGGGCGCAACGGCGCCGGCGACGACGCCGAGCACCACGCCCACGACGCCGGCGACCACGCCCACGACGCCGGCGACCACGCCGAGCACCACACCGACGGTGCCGAGCACGACGCCCACCACGCCCCGGACGACGCCCACGGCGCCGAGCGGATCCGGCGACCGGCCGACCGGCTCGAACGGCAGCGACGGCGGCTCGGGCGGCGACGGCGGCTCGGGCGGCGGCAGGACCGCCACGAAGATCCTCACGACGACCTCGACCGTGCGCGTCGTGACCGCCGCGCTCGACGCCGCCGACCAGCAGCTCGCGCACGTCGGGACCGCCGCGCTGATCGCGCTGCCGGACGGCCGGCGCGTGCGCGGCCGCGTCGTGCGCGTCGGCACGGTCGTGAGCGACAGCAGCGGCGACGGCGCGGCCGGCGGCGGCGGCGACGGCGGCAGCGGCGACCCGACGCTGCCGCTGACGATCCGCCTGCGCTCGCTGCGCGCGGTCGGCAGCCTCGACGCGGCCCCGGTGGCGGTCGAGCTGACGCGCAGCTCGCGGCGGAACGTGCTCGCCGTCCCGATCGCGGCCCTGATCGGGAGGTCAGGCGGCGGGTACGCCGTGCGTGTCGTGCGCGCCTCCGGCGCCGTCGTCGGCGTGCCGGTGCGGCCCGGCCTGTTCGCCGACGGCTACGTCGAGCTGACGGACGGCGCCGTGCACGAGGGCGACCGCGTGCAGGTTCCGAAGTGACCCCCGTCCTCCAGCTCGACCGCGTCGGCAAGCGCTACCCCGGCGTGACCGCGCTCGACGACGTCTCGCTGCGGATCGACCGGGGCGAGCTGCTCGCGATCGTCGGACCCTCGGGCTCGGGCAAGTCGACGCTCCTGCAGGTGATGGGCACGCTCGACCGCCCGAGCAGCGGCGGCGTGCTCGTCGAGGGACGCGACGCGGCGGCGCTCGGCGACCGCGAGCTGGCCGCCCTGCGCGCGCGCAGCATCGGCTTCGTCTTCCAGCAGTTCTTCCTGCTCGACGGGGCCAGCGCGCTCGACAACGTCGCGGACGGGCTGCTCTACGGCGGGATCCCGCGCGCACGGCGGCGCGAGCGGGCGCGCGCGGCGCTCGCGCGCGTGGGCCTGTCCGAGCGGGCGAGCCACCGCCCGAGCGAGCTGTCGGGGGGCGAGCAGCAGCGCGTCGCGATCGCGCGGGCGCTCGTCGGCGAGCCGGCGGTCGTGCTGGCGGACGAGCCGACCGGCGCGCTCGACTCCACGACCGGCGCCGGCATCGTCGCGCTGCTGCGCGAGCTCAACGCCGCCGGCACGACGATCGCCGTCATCACGCACGACCCGGAGGTGGCGGCGGCGATGCCGCGGCGGGTGGCGCTGCGCGACGGGCGGCTGCAGGCGTGAGCGCGCTCGCGCCGCGCCGCCGGCGGCGCACGCGCGCCGCGGCGCCGCTGCCGCCCAGCCGCCTGCTGGGAGCCGACCTGCTGCGGCTCGGCGCTCACGGCTTGCGCACGCGCCCTGCGCGCGCGGCGCTGTCGGCGCTCGGGATCGCGATCGGGGTGGCCGCGATGGTCGCCGTGCTCGGCGTCGGCGAGTCGAGCCGCACGCGCCTGCTCGACCAGCTCGCCAAGCTCGGCACGAACCTGCTGACCGTCGCGCCGGGGCAGAGCTTCTTCAGCGACACGGTCACGCTGCCGTCGAGCGCGGCGCGCGCGATCCGCGGGCTGCCGGGCGTCGAGCTCGCGGCTTCCACGACGTCGATCGACGCGAGCGTGCGCCGCACCGACCGCATCCCGCAGGAGGAGGGCGGCGGAATCCAGCTGACCGCCGCCGAGCCGGGCCTGCTGCGCGCGGTCGGCGGGACGCTGCGCAGCGGCCGCTTCCTCGACGCCGCGCTCGTGCGCTACCCGGCCGTCGTGCTCGGCGCCGTCACCGCGCAGCGGCTCGGCATCGAGCGGCCCGGCCCGCGCGTCTACGCGAACGGGCGCTGGCTGACCGTCGTCGGGATCCTGCGGCGCGTCCCGCTCGTGCCCGACGTCGACCGCGCGGCGCTGATCGGCTACCCGGCCGCGCACGCGCTGTTCGGCACGACGCGCAGCGCGTCGACGATCTACGTGCGCGCCCGCGACGACGCGGTCCTGCAGACGCGGACGCTGCTGGCGCCGACCGCCGACCCGCAGGCGCCGGAGGAGGTCGCCGTCAGCCGCCCGTCCGACGCGCTCGCCGCGCGCGCCGCGACCGAGGACGCGCTCACCGCGCTGCTGCTCGGGCTCGGCGCCGTCGCGCTGCTCGTCGGCGGGATCGGGATCGCGAACGTGATGGTGATCGCGGTGCTCGAGCGCCGCCGCGAGATCGGCCTGCGCCGCGCGCTCGGCGCCGCGCGCCGCCACGTCGGCGCGCAGTTCCTGTGCGAGGCGCTGCTGCTGAGCCTGCTCGGCGGCGCGCTCGGCGTGGCGCTCGGCGCCGCCGGCACGCTCGCCTACGCGGCCGCCCAGGACGTGCGTGCGGTCGTCCCGCTCGTCGCCGTCGCCGGCGGTCTCGCCGCCTCGCTCCTGATGGGCGGGATCGCCGGCCTCTATCCCGCGATCCGCGCCACGCGCCTGTCGCCGACGGAGGCGCTGCGGGCTGGGTGACTGGTCCCGTGCTGCTCGACGAGTGGCAGGTCGTCCCGCAGGTGTTGGGAGCCGTGAAGCGAGCGGTGGACGACGATCCGCGCCCCGGGCGCTTCCTGCTCACCGGCAGCGTGCGTGGCGATCTTGAGGCCCCGACATGGCCCGGCACCGGGCGAGTCGTGCCGATCACGCTCTACGGGCTCGCCGAGCGCGAGCTTCACGGGCGCATCGAGGGGCCGACGTTCGTCGAGCGGCTCGCGGAAGGCCAACTCGATGCGTTCGCACTCCCGCGCGAGGTTCCCGATGTGGTCGGCTACATCGACCTGGCACTCCGCGGTGGCTTTCCCGAGACCGTCCTGCGACGCACTGGTGAGGTGGCACGGGCGTGGTTGGACGGCTACCTGCGGCAGCTGCTCACGCGCGACGTGGAGGGGCTCGACGGTCAACGCGACCCGGCTCGGCTGCGGCGCTACTTCGAGACGCTTGCGCTCAACAGCGCGGGGCTGGTCGACCACAAGACGCTCTACGACGCCGCCGGGATCCACCGCATGACGGGCGTCGCCTACGAGCGGCTGCTGACGAACCTGTTCGTCCTCGACGCGCTTCCGCCGTGGACGTCGAACCGCCTGGTCCGCCTCGTGCGCGCACCGAAGCGCTACTTGGTCGATTCGTCGCTCGTGGCGACGGCGCTCGACCTCGACCGCCGGGCGGTGCTGCGCAGCGGAGATCTCATCGGTCGTCTCATCGACACGTTCGTCGTCGCGCAGCTGAGGCCGGAGCTCGAGCTGCGGTCGCCGCAGCCGCGCCTCTACCACCTGCGACAGCGGGATGCTCGCCGCGAGATCGACCTCGTCGCCGAGGTCTCAGCCGGCGACGTGGTCGCGATCGAGATCAAGGCGACGTCGGCGCCGAGCCGCGACGACGCCCGCCATCTCGTGTGGCTGCGCGATCAGCTGGGTGAGCGGTTTCTCGCGGGCGCCGTGCTGCACAGCGGGCCGCGGCCCTTCCGGCTCGACGAGCGCGTGTTCGCGTTGCCGATCTGCTGTTTGTGGGGCTGATCCGTCAAACCCGCCGGCCCGGCGCGTCCCCCGCCTGACCGCACGCCTTCTCGGAGGATTGCCGCGCGTCGGCGCCCGGGTACCACCCGCGTGCCTGCCGCCGAGATCGAGGAGGGGTCCGCAATGGGGAATCGTCACCGCAGCGTCGCGTCGCTCGCGCGCCTGCTGCTCGCCGCCGCCGCCGCACTGCTGCTGGCGGCCGCCTTCGCCGCCTCGGCCGGAGCGCACGGGCACGGGCACGCGTACGGCCACGACCGCGCACAAGGCAAGCCGCTCACCGTGATGACGCGCAACCTCTACCTCGGCGCCGACCTCACGCGCGCCTTCGCGGCGCTGCAGGCGCCGCCCGACAGACAGCTCGACGTCCTGATCGGCGCGACGACGACGATCCGCGCGATCGTCGACCAGACGAACTTCCCCCTGCGCGCGCAGCGGATCGCGGCCGAGATCGCCGAGCACCGACCCGACCTGATCGGCCTGCAGGAGGTCGCGTTGTGGCGGCACGGCCCGCTGGGGCAGGAGGCGGCGACCGTCGACTACGACTTCCTCCAGCTGCTGCTCGGCGCGCTCGACGCGCGCGGCGCCCACTACGTCGTCGCGCACGTGCAGCAGGAGTCCGACGTGACGCTGCCGGGCTTCCTCGACGGCACGCTGCAGAACCTGCGCCTGACGATGCGCGACGTCGTGCTCAAGCGCGCCGACGAGGGCGTCAAGCTGCTCGACGCCGGCGGCGCCAACTACGTGACGCGCATCCCCGTCACGCTCGCCGGCCAGACCGCGTCGTTCATCCGCGGCTACAACGTCGTCGACGTCAGAGCGGGCAGCAAGCCCGTCCGCTTCATCAACACGCACCTCGAGTCCGAGTCCTCCGACGTCGCCTACGCGCAGGCGGCCGAGCTGCTCGCCGGCCCCGCCTCGCCGGCCAACGGCTGGGACACGATCCTGGCGTGCGACTGCAACACCGACCCGCTGAACGCGTCGGTCAAGCCGGGCCAGGTCAGAGCGCACCAGGATCCGTACCTGCTGCTCACCGGCCCCGGCGGCTTCCATGACGAGTGGCTGCTGTTCGCGCCGGCCGAAGCCGGCTTCACGTCGGGCCTCAGAGAGCTCGTCAACGACTCGCCGGCGGACGCCGCGGCGGAGTTCAATCACCGCATCGACTTCATCTTCGGCCGCGAGGCCGACGGCTCGGCGATGCCGGTCAAGCGCGCCTGGGTCACCGGCAAGGACCCGGCCGACCGCACCCCGCCGACGCCGATCGGCCGCCTGTGGCCGTCCGACCACGCCGGCGTGGTGGTCGAGCTGCGGCCCTAGAAAGCAGAGTCGAGGACGCGCCCCGGCTGGACAGCCGGCCGGGGCGCGGATAGGTTCGGGCGACCCGACGAGGAGGGATCGCCCGTGTCATCCGCCGTGCCGGACTCCGAGCTGAAGACCCGTCATCGCGCGATGTGGGCCTCCGGCGACTACCCGTCGATGGTCGAGACGTTCCTGCTGCCGCTCGGCCCGCAGCTGGTGGACGCGTGCGGCATCCAAGCCGGCATGTCCGTCCTCGACGTCGCCGCCGGCACCGGCAACGCCTCGCTGCCCGCCGCCGAGCGCGGCGCGCAGGTGACCGCGAGCGACCTCACGCCCGAGCTGCTCGAGGCCGGTCGCGCCCGCGCCGAGGCGCAGGGGCTGAGACTCGACTGGGTCACGGCCGACGCGGAGAACCTGCCGTTCGGGGACGCGTCGTTCGACGTCGCGATGTCGTCGATCGGCGCGATGTTCGCGCCCCGCCACGAGGCGGTCGCCGGCGAGCTCGCGCGCGTCTGCCGCCCCGGCGGCACGATCGGGATGCTCAACTGGACGCCCGAGGGGATGATCGGCGCGCTGTTCAGGACGATGGGTCCGTTCGCGCCGCCCCCGCCCCCCGGCGCGCAGCCGCCGCCGCTGTGGGGCGGCGAGCAGCACGTGCGCGAGCAGTTCGGCGACCGCGTGCAGTGGCGCACGTTCGAGCGCCGCATGCTGCCGGTGACCGCGTTCACGCAGCCGCGCGAGTACGGCGAGCACTTCAAGGAGCGCTACGGACCGACGATCGTCGCGCGCGCGAACGCCGTCAGAAGCGGGCGCGAGGACGAGTTCGACGCCGCGCTCGACGCCTTCTGCGAGGAGTGGAACACCGGCAGCGACGGCGACGCGTACTTCGAGCAGGAGTACCTGATCGCGGTCGGCACGCGCACGTAGCGATGGCACGGGAGCAGGCGACCTACTGCCGCATCTGCGAGCCGCTCTGCGGGATGGTCGCCACGGTCGAGGACGGCCGGCTGCTGAAGCTGCGTCCCGACCCGGACCATCCGCTCTCGCAGGGCTTCGCCTGCCCGAAGGGGATCGCGTTCGAGCAGGTCCACAACGATCCGGACCGCGTGCTGCACCCGCTCAAGCGCCGGTCCGGCGGTGCGCCCGGCGAGTTCGAGCGCGTCAGCTGGGACGAGGCGATGGCCGACATCGTCACCAGACTGCGCGCGATCCACGCGCAGCACGGCCCGCAGGCGATCGGCTGGTACTGGGGCAACCCGGGCGCGTTCAGCGCCTCGCACACGCTGTGGCTCGCGTCGTTCATGACGCTGCTCGGCTCCTCGCACCTGTTCACCGCCGGCTCGCAGGACGTCAACAGCCGCTTCGTCGCCAGCCAGCTGCTCTACGGCGCGCCGCTCGTCGTGCCGATCCCCGATCTCGCGCGGGTGGACCTGCTCGTCGTGATCGGCGCCAACCCGCTCGTCTCGCACGGCAGCGTGCTCACCTCGCCGCGCATCAAGGAGTCGCTGCACGCGATCGTCGGCCGCGGCGGCCGCGTCGTCGTGGTCGACCCGCGCCGCACCGAGACGGCGAGCGCGTTCGAGTGGCTGCCGATCACGCCCGACGGCGACGCGTGGCTGCTGCTGTCGCTGCTCAACGTGCTGTTCGCCGAGGGGCTCGCGGACGAGCAGGCGATCGCGGCGCAGGCGTCCGGCGCCGCCGCGCTGCGCAGGCTCGCGGCGCCGTTCGCGCCGGAGGAGGCCGAGCCGCACAGCGGGATCCCGGCGGCGCAGGTGCGCGAGCTGGCGCACGCGCTCGCGAGCGCGCCGCGCGCCGCGCTCTACGGCCGCACCGGCACCTGCCTCGGCCGCCACGGCACGCTCGTGTCGTTCCTGCTCGACGCGGTCAACCTCGTCGCCGGCAACCTCGACCGCGAGGGCGGCGCGATGTTCGGCACGCTCGGACTGCCGTTCGAGCGCGCGCTGACCGCGCTGCTGCCGAAGCTGCTGCCGGTCGGCTACGACCACCGCCGCAACCGCATCGGGGGCTTCCCCGAGGTGCTCGGCTCCGAGCCGGCGACGCTGATGGCGAAGGAGATCGCGACGCCCGGTCCCGACCAGGTCAAGGCGCTGTTCGTGTCCGCCGGCAACCCGGTGCTGAGCGTGCCGAACGGCGACGAGCTGGAGGCCGCGATGGAGCAGCTCGAGCTGTGCGTCTCGCTCGACTTCTACGTCAACGAGACGAACGCGCACGCCGACTACGTGCTGCCCGCGACGACGATGTACGAGCGCGCCGACTTCCCGCTGCCGTTCCAGACCTACCTCACGACGCCGTTCCGCCAGGCGACGGAGGCGGTCGTGCCGCCGGCCGGCGAGGCGCGCGAGGAGTGGGAGACGATCGACGTGCTGATGCGCGCGCTCGCGCGCCGCTCGCGCGGGCTCGGCCTGCTGCAGCTCGCACGCCGCGCGCTTGCGCTGGTCGGACGCAGACTGGAGCCGCGCCTGCTGCTCGACGTCGTCGTGCGGCTCGCCGAGGGCGGCGACCGCTTCGGCCTCAAGCCCGGCGGACTCACGCTCAAGCGGCTGACCGACGAGCACCCGCACGGCAAGGTGCTGCGCCCGCACCTGCGCGCCGGCGTGCTGCGGCGCGTCTCGCTGCACCGCGACCGCCGCGTCGCGCTCGACCACGCCGCGATCGCGGACGAGGTCGACGCGCTGCGCACGCGCGCCGCCGCGCAGCCGGACGGCGACTTCCCGCTGCGCCTGATCGGCATGCGCGAGCTGCGCTCGGAGAACTCGTGGATGCACAACGCGCCGCTGCTGCTGCGCGGCGGGCGCAGGCACACCGCGCGCCTGCACCCGGCCGACGCGGCCGGCCTCGGGCTGACCGACGGCGACGGCGTGCGGCTCACGACGCGTCACGGCACGATCGAGCTGCCGGTGACGCTCACGGAGGACCTCAAGCCCGGCGTCGTGGCGGTGCCGCACGGCTGGGGCCACAAGGGCACCGGCGGCTGGAGAGGCGCCAACGCCGCCGCGCGCGACGGCGGCGCGAACGTGAACCTGTTGACGTCCTCCGAGCCGGAGGACCTCGAGCGGCTCGCGGGCATGGCGGTGCTCAACGGCGTGCCCGTGCGAGCCGAGGCCGCATGAGGCTCCCGCCCGGTCCGCGCGGCCCCGCGGCGCTGAACTTCGCGCGGCTCGTGGAGCGTCCCTTCGAGACGCTGCTCGGCTGGCACGCGCGCTACGGCGACGCGTTCACGGTCCGCTTCCCGATCTTCGGCACGGGCGTCTACGTCGCCGACCCGCAGGCGATCAGAGGCCTCCACACCGGCGACCAGTCCGACCTGCGCGCGGGCGAGGCGAACGCGCCGCTCGGCATCGTGGCCGGCCAGCGCTCGGTGCTCGTGCTCGACGGCGCCGAGCACCTGCGCCAGCGCCGGCTGCTGCTGCCGCCGTTCCAGGGCTCGGCCGTCACCGCCTTCCGCACCGTGATCCGCGACGTCGCCGAGCGCGAGGTTGCACGCTGGCGTCCCGGCGAGCGCTTCGTCATGCGCGACCGCATGCGCGCGCTGACGTTCGAGGTGATCGCGCGCGCCGTCTTCGGCGTCGAGCAGCCGGTGCGGATCGAGCAGCTGCGGCACGCGCTCGTCGGCGTGATCGATCGCCAGTGGGTGGCGCTGCTGCCGCGCGCGCTGCAGCACGACCTCGGGCCGCGCAGCCCGTGGGGCGCGTTCCAGACGCGCCTGCGCGCAGCCGACGCGCTGCTGTACGAGGAGATCGGCCGCCGCCGCGAGGCGCCCGACCTCGACGAGCGCACCGACGTGCTGTCGCTGCTGCTGCGCGCCCGCGACGAGGACGGCGCCGCGATGAGCGACGTCGAGCTGCGCGACGAGCTGATGACGATGCTGCTCGCGGGCCACGAGACGACGGCGACCGCGCTCGCGTTCGCGTTCGACCTGCTGCCGCGCCACCCGCAGGCGCTCGCCCGCCTGCGCGACGAGCTGGCGGCGGGAGAGGATGCGTACCTCGATGCGGTCGTGACCGAGACGCTGCGGCTGCGGCCGATCATCGACGCCAACCAGCGCATGCTGACGCGGCCGCGCACCGTCGCCGGCTGGGAGCTGCCGGCCGGCGTCGCCGTCTACCCGGCGATCGCGGTCGTCCACCGGCGTCCCGACCTGTACCCGCAGCCGAATGCCTTCCGGCCCGAGCGCTTCCTCGACGGGCGCACCGAGTCATACGCATGGCTGCCGTTCGGCGGCGGCATACGCCGCTGCATCGGCGCCGCGCTCGCGCAGGCGGAGATCGCCGAGGCGATCCGCGCGATCGTCACCCGCGCCGAGCTGCGTCCGGCGCGCGAGCGGCCCGACCCGGTCGTGATGCGCGGCGTCACGCTCGTGCCGCGCCACGGCGTGCCCGTCGAGGTGGCCGCGACGGCATAGCCGACGCGCCGGAAAGCGGGCCGTGAATGCCGGCGCGCGGAAGCTACGGTGGGCGGGTGCGCCGCTGGCTTCCGCTGATGACGATCTGCCTCGGCACGTTCATGCTGCTGGTGGACGTGACGATCGTGAACGTGGCGCTGCCGCGCATGGTCGTCGACCTGCATGCCTCGTTCGGCGCGCTGCAGTGGGTCGTCGACGCCTACGCGCTCGCGCTCGCCGCGCTGCTGCTCGGCGTCGGCGCGATCGCCGACCTCGTCGGCCATCGCCGCGCCTACGTCGCCGGGCTCGCGGTCTTCGCGCTGTCGTCGTTCGTCTGCGGGATCGCGCCGGGCTCGACGACGCTGGTCGCGGCGCGCGCCGTGCAGGGCGTCGGCGCGGCGGCGATGTTCGCCACGACCTTCGCGCTGCTCAACAGCTCCTACGCCGGCCGCGACCGCGGCACCGCGTTCGGGATCTGGGGCGCCGTCGCGGGCGCGTCGGCGGCGATCGGCCCGGTCGTCGGCGGCCTGCTGACGGAGGGCGCGTCGTGGCGCTGGATCTTCTTCGTCAACCTGCCGGCGAGCGTGCTCGCGATCGCGCTGTGCGTGTTCGTCCTCACCGACGTGCACGAGACGATCCGCCGGCGGGTCGACGTGCCCGGGATGCTCGCCTTCAGCGGCGCGGCCGCGGCCGCGACCTACGCGCTGATCCGCGCCAACGAGGCGGGCTGGTCGAACGCGCTCACGTGGTGGATGCTCGCGCTCGCGGGCGCGCTGCTGGCGGCGTTCGTGTGGACGGAGGCGCGCTCGCCGCATCCGCTGCTCGACCTCGCACTGCTGCGTCAGCGCTCGTTCGTCGGCGTGCTCGCGGCCGGTCTGCTGCTGCCGTTCGCCGCCTTCGCGGCGTTCACCTACACGTCGATCTGGCTGCAGTCGGTGCTCGGCATGAGCCCGGTTCAGGCGGGCCTCACGGGGATCCCGATGTCGGCGATGGCGTTCGTCGTCGCGGCGACCGTCAGCCGCCATCTGCACGGCATGCGGGCCGACCGGGTGATCGGCGGCGGACTCGTGCTGATCGGGCTCGGCGGCGTCGTCGGAGCCGTGCTCGTGCACGGCTCGGCACGCTGGCAGGCGCTGGTGCCCGGCTACCTGCTGATCGGGATCGGCGTCGGCGTCGCGACGCCGATCCTCGGCTCGGTCGCGATGTCGATCGTTCCGCCGCAGCGCGGTGGGATGGCGGCGGGCGCGGTCAACACGATGCGCCAGCTCGGCTTCGCCTTCGGCATCGCGGCGCTCGGCAGCGTCTTCGCCGCCCGCGCGCAGAGCAGCCTCTCCGCCCGCGACGCGACCGACGCCGCGCACACCGCGCGGGCCGTGGCCGGCGGTCAGGCGCCGGCGCTGCTCGCCGCCGCGCCGGCCGGCGCGCGCCACGCGCTCGACGGCGCGGTGCACGCGGCGGCGGTGAGCGGCGTGCGAGGCGCCTTCGCGATCTCCGGCGCGGTCGGGCTCGCCGCCGCCGTGCTCGTGCTGGTGCTGATGCGCCCGGCCGCGGTCCCGGCGGAGGCGGCCGAGCGCGCCGAGCGCGCCGTCGTCTGAGGACAACGCCGGCGCGCCGCTTTGGCCGCTTCGCACGAGGCGTCCGCGGAGCCCGCCGGGAAGACTTTCAGTCCGTGGCACCGGAACGTGGGCAGGCGCTGTGGCACCCCTTCGCCGACATGGGCGCCGTCGAGGGCGCGCCGTTCGTGCTCGAGCGCGGCGAGGACGTGTGGGTGTGGGACGAGCAGGGCCGCCGCTACCTCGACGCGACCGCCTCGCTGTGGTGCGCGAACGTCGGCCACGGGCGTCCCGAGATCGCCGAGGCCGTCGAGCGCCAGCTGCGCGCGCTCGACACGTACTCGACCTTCGGCGACTTCGCCAACGGCCCGGCGATGGACCTCGCCGACCGCATCGCCGCGCTCGCGCCGGCGCCCGGCTCGCGCGTCTTCCTCGGCTCCGGCGGCGGCGACGCGATCGAGTCCGCGGCGAAGATCGCACGCGCGCACTTCCAGCTGACGGGCCAGCCCGAGCGCACCTGGTTGATCACGCGCGAGCACGGCTACCACGGCACGCACGGCTACGGCACGAGCCTCGGCGGGATCGAGTCCAACCTGTCGAACTGGGGCCCGCTCGACCCGGCGATCGCACACGTGCCGCACGACAGCGCGGCGGCGCTCGAAGCCGAGATCGCGCGGCTCGGACCGGAGCGCGTGGCGGCCTTCTTCTGCGAGCCGGTGATCGGCGCCGGCGGCGTGCGGCTGCCGCCGGCGGGCTATCTGGAGGCGGTCGCCGACGTCTGCGAGCGCACCGGCGCGCTGTTCGTCGCGGACTGCGTCATCTCGGCGTTCGGCCGGCTCGGCACGTGGCTGGGAATCGATCGTTGGCCGGTCGAGCCGGACATGATCGTGCTCGCGAAGGGGATCACCGGCGGCACGCTGCCGCTCGGTGCGCTGGTCGTCGCGCCGCACGTCGCCGAGCCGTTCTTCACCGGCGAGGCGGGCGCCCCGGTGCTGCGCCACGGCCAGACCTATTCAGGACATCCGACATGCTGCGCCGCGGCGCTCGCGACGCTCGACATCTACGAGCGCGACGGGCTGATCGCGCGCGGACGCGAGCTGGAGGGCCCGCTCGAGCGCGCGCTGCGTCCGCTGGAGCGGCATCCGCTGGTCGACGAGGTGCGCGCCGGGATCGGACTGCTGGGCGCCGTCGAGCTGACCCACGCGGCGCGCGCCGCCGACCCGAGCGCGGTGTCGCGGCTGACGCTGGCGTGTCGCGAGCAGGGCCTGCTGGTCCGTGCGCTCGCGACGGGCGTCGCCGTCTCGCCGCCGCTGACGATCGGCGAGGCGCAGATCGCCGAGATCGGCGACGGCATCGCGGAAGGTCTCACTGCGCTCGAGCGCGCGCCGCTGGGCTAGCGATCTGCTGTCATTCAGTAGGTGACTGACGACGCTCCCGCCATCTCCTACCTCGCGCTGCGTCGCGGCACGCGCGTGCGCGGCAGCGACGGCGTCGAGGTCGGGCGCGTGCGGCGGGTGCAGAACAACGCGCGCGAGCACATCTTCGACGGCATCGTCGTCGAGACGAGGCAGGGCCGGCGCTTCGTCGACGCGCCCGAGGTCGGGCGCATCACCGAGCAGGCGGTCACGTTGACGGTGCCGGCGTCCGAGGTGCTCGACGCGGCCCCGCCGCGCTCGCGCATGCTCGAGCGGATCGACCGCATGACGATCGTCCGCCGCGCCAAGCGCGAGCTGCGCAACCGCTGACCGTCGAGATAGCTAAGCGGGCGGGCGTCTGCGCTCATCGAAAAACCGCCGTGGCTACGATTGCCGCCAAACTGGAAGTTCTTGACACTGGAGTTAAGTGCGCCTAGTCTCAGATACGAGCCTCGCCATGCCCTGACTTCGGGTGCGGCGCCAGGCGCAATCTAACTAAAGGGGGAGGCTGCGACGGAACATGCTTTCGCAGTTGCGCATTCGTGCGCCGATTAATGCGACTCTATAACTGAGGTGTGAGATGAAACACTGCAAGCTGCTCCTCATGGCTGTGGGTGCCGCGGTGCTGCTCGGCGGGCTGACATCCGCAGCATCGGCGAGGACCCTCTCATATTCGAGCCAGTCCTGGTGGCACATATGGAGGGAAGTGAGATTCAGCGGACTCTTCGGCACCACCAGCTGCCAGCTCACGCTCGAAGGGTCGATGCACGAGAGGACGATACCGAAGGTCAGAGGCTGGCTAGTCGGCTTCGGCACCAGGGCGAGGCTCGGATCGTGCGCCAGCGGCACCGCAACGATCCTAAGCGAAACCCTCCCCTGGCATGAAGAGTACGCCGGCTTCAGAGGGACGCTACCCAACGTCATCGCCATCATCGCCAACTTCATCAATGTGTCGGGTCGCGTCAGGGAAACAGGCGGCATCACCTGTCTATTCAGGAGCACGGCGACAGAACCTGTCGTCGTGACGCGCAACGTCTCGTCGGGGACGATCACGTCAGCGGAAATCGGCGGAAGCGTGAGGACCGGCGCCGAATGCTTCGGCGCAGCCGGTACGTTCACTTCCGACAGGGGCACGGCCGCCGTCGCGGGCACGAGCACCAGGATAACTATCAATCTAATATAGGTGCTTGACAGGAGCGCTGTGCGGCGGCGCTGCTTCAAGCGGCGCCGCCGTTGAATTCAGGCTACCGCCCCGCCACCAGGTTCGCCGCGCGCGCGAGCTGGCTGGTGCGCGGGGCGGCGGACGCGGCCTCGCGCCGGTCGGCGGCGCGGTAGAGCGCGGCGACGGCGGTCGCGCCGAGCCAGCGCAGCGGCTCGGGCTCCCAGCGGCGCGCCGCGTGGCCGACCCACGGCAGCCGCGTGAGCTCCGTCTCCTCGCCGAGCGCGAGGTCGCGCAGCGTGCGGCCGGCGAGGTTCGCCGCGCCGACGCCGTAGCCGACATATCCATCCGCGCCGCCGAGCCCGCCGCGAGGGTCGAAGCGCACCGCCGCGGTCCAGTCGCGCGCGACGCCGATCGCGCCGCACCACGCGTGCTCGATCGCGGCGTCGGCGGCGGCGGGGAACAGCTCGCGCACGCGGGCGGCGAGCCACTGGACGGTGCGCCGCTCGACGCGGCCGTCGCGGTCGGTGCGCGAGCCATAGCGGTAGGTGCCGCGACCGCCGAGCGCGATGCGGCCCTCGCTCGTGCGCTGGGCGTAGACGAACGCGTGGGCGGCGTCGCCGAGCAGTTCCGCGCACTTCCAGCCGATCGCCGACCACACGTCTGCGGACAGCGATTCGGTCACGACCATCGCCGACGTCAACGGCAGCAGCCGCCGGCGCTCTCCGCGCAGGCTGGGCGCGAAGCCCTCGACGCAGCTCAGCACGACCGGGGCGCGGACCGTGCCGCGATCGGTTGCCGCTGCCGCCGTTCCGCTGCCGCGCGCCTCGGTCTGCGCTGCGCGCAGCTCGCGCACCGTCGTCCGCTCGTAGATCCGTGCGCCGCGCTGCTCGACCGCCTCCGCCAGGCCGCGCACGAGCTTCGCCGGCTGGATGCGCACGCCGTGCGGCGTCCAGGTCGCCCCGCGCGCTCCGGCCACCCGCACCCGCGCGGCGAGCTCCGCCGCGTCGAGCTCGGCGAGCTCGTCGTCCGCGCCCAGGTCGGCCCGGGCTGCCGCGACCTGCGCGCGCAGCCGTGCGACCTGCGCGGCATTGCGGCCGACGCGCAGCACGCCGCCCGCGACCGCGTCGCAGTCGATCCGCTCCTGCGCGCAGACCGCCAGCACGTCCGCGACGCTCTCGCGCATCGCACGGCGCATCGCCGGGTCGGGTCGGCCGGCGAACGCCGGCGTCAGCCAGCCGCCGTTGCGGCCGGACGCGCCGAAGCCCACCCGCTCCCGCTCGAGCACGACGACGCCGAGCTCTGGCCGCGCACGCATGAGGTGGTAGGCGGTCCACAGGCCGGTGAAGCCCGCGCCGACGATGCAGACGTCGGCGTCGCGGTCGCCTGCGAGCGGCGGGCGGACGACCGGTGCGCCGAGCGATGCGTCCCAGAAGGAGACGTCCCCGTTGCGGCGAGCGTGCGCGCCCACCGGATCACCGTAGCCGAGGGCCGTCGATATCCGTCGAAATACACCGCACTAGGTGTGGCTTACGCCGCCTGCGGTCTGGTGACAACCGCATCCGTAATGAAGGGTCCTGCGGATGCCGAAGCCGACCCGCGTCACGGACCTGGGCAGAACCGTGCGTGCGCTCCGGCGCGAGCGCGATCTCTCGCAGGAGGCGCTCGCCGCGCGCGCCGATCTGCACACCAATCAGGTCGGCCGGCTCGAGCGCGGCACGAACGTGCAGATCGGCACGCTGCTGGCGATCGTCGAGGGCCTCGGCATCGGCCTCGCCGAGCTCGGCGAGGCCTACGACGCGCGGCGCGCTGGACACCGGTAGCCGAGCGGGCCGCAGCGGCCGGACGACCCCGGCATTTGGGGCGCTGCGGGGGCCGTCCGGATCCGCGCCGCACCAGGGGCTCGGGAAGGTTCCCCTGGCACACCCTGCCCCGATCTGCGAGCCCCGCCGCGCGCAGGGACGATCGCGGGGGATCGGCTCGATTCCGGTGCAGGGCTAGCTGAGCCTACACAAACAAACCGATAAAGGTTGAAGTTGCACCGATAAGGGTCTGGCATCCACCTCTTATGTGGTGCAGCCTGGCGGCGGGATGCGGTCGCTCACTGCCGAGGATCAGCTGCGCGCACTGGGCCAGGCGGTGCGTCGGGCGCGGCGCGACCGCGACCTCTCCCAGGAGGCGGTGGCCGCCGCTGCCGGCGTGCACCCCAATCAGGTCGGGCGCTTGGAGCGCGGCGAGGCGGACGTCTACACCTCGACGATGCTGCGCATCGTGGCGGGCGTGGGCGTATCGCTGGCGGACATCGCCCGCGCATACGACGCGTCGCTGCCCGACCCCGCCTAGCGCGATCTCGTCAGACGTCGCGGTCGAGCTTGCGCAGGCCGCGCGCGATGTTGCCGTGCAGCACGCGCGCGACGAGCGGCGCGAGGCCGGGGACGGGCGAGCCGAGCTGGATCGTGTAGTCGAGGCGGGTCCCGCCGCTGCCATCGGACATGAACGCCATCACGCCCTCGTGGTCGCGCATCGGGCTGCCTCTCGTGATGCGGTAGGCGATCCGCTCGTTCGGCGCGAACGACGTGACCGTCTCCTCGAAGGGCAGGAGGCCGCCGAAGCTCAGCCGCCGGCACGAGCCGACGCCGTTGCGCTCGGTGTCGCCGTCGCGCACGCGCTCGACGCGCGTGCCGAACAGCGCCGCAAGGTTCTCGTGCTCCGCCAGGTACGCGAACACGCGCTCCACCGGCGCGCGGAACTGATGCGTGACGTGGACGTGCGAGAGCGCCATGGCGGCGCGGACCTTACTCGCCGGCCGCGAGGCGAAGCGGCAGCTCGCGCAAGCCGTACACGCCCTGCACGCCCTCGAAGACGGGCTCGCCGGCGAGCTCGAGCGTCGCGACCCGCTCGGCGATCAGCCGCAGTCCCTCCTGCAGCTCGGCTCTCGCGAGGTTCGCGCCGAGGCAGTAGTGGATGCCGGCGCCGAACGTGAGCGGTCTGCCGAGATCGCGCTCGGCTTCCACGTCGAACGCCTCGTCGGACCCGTCGCCCGCGCGGTTCGCCGTGTGGGCGCAGATCAGCAGCACCGTGTCCTTCGGGAACGCCACGTCGCGGTACTCGACGTCCTCGATCAGGATGCGCGCGGTGAACGGCGTGATCGGCTCGTAGCGCAGCGCCTCCTCGACGACGGCCGGCGCCAGCGACGGGTCGTCGCGCAGCAGCGCCCACTGCGCCGGATGCTCGGCCAGCAGCCGCACGGCATGCGCCAGCTGCGACTGGGTCGTGTCGATCCCGCCGATCAGCACGTCGAGCACGAGGTTCACGAGCTCGACGTCGGAGAGGCGGTCGCCGTCCTCCGCGCGCGCGGCGATCAGCTGCGAGATGAGGTCGTCGGCGGGATCGTCGCGACGTGCCGCCAGCAGCGCGTCGAGGTAGTCGTAGAGCTCGACGACGTGGCGCTCGATGCGCGGGCGCTCGGCCATCAGCGTCGGCGCGTCGAACTGCCGCTGCACCCAGTTCGACCACTCGTGCAGGCGCGGCGCGTCGGCCAGCGGCGCGCCCAGCACGCTCGCGATCACGAGCGAGGGGTAGGGCTTCGCGACCGCCGAGACGAAGTCGACCGTCTCGCCGGAGGCCAGCGCGGCGTCGAGCAGCTCGCCCATGAAGCCGCGCATCGCCGGGCGCCAGCGCTCGGCCGCGCGCGGCGTGAAGGAGGGATTCACGAGTCCGCGCAGGCGCGCGTGGTCGGGACCGTTGATGTGCAGGATGTTGCGGCGCATCTCCTCGTACAGCGGCCCGTCGTCGATCCCGAAGATCTCGGCGATCTTCATCCCGGGGAACTCGGCCGCGCGCGAGCGCAGGAAGTGCGCGGCGGCCTCGCGCTCGAGCACCACGTAGCCGAGCGGCGTCGACGCCAGCCAGCCTTGCTCGCGCAGCTGGCGCATCGTCGCGTGGAAGCGCGGTCCGTGCAGGTCGGCGTCGGTGTAGTCGAACGCCGGCAGGTCGAGATCGGTGACGCGCGTCATTGGGACTGGCTCCACGGCCAGCCTACCGCTAGGGTCCCGCGGGCAAGTCCACTCCCCCAAAAGGAGGTCCCACGTGAAGGTGATCGGCGTCGGCTTCGGCCGCACGGGAACCATGTCGCTCAAAGCGGCGCTGGAGCGGCTCGGCGCGGGGCCCTGCTTCCACATGATCGATCTGATCGTCGGTGAGGAGAGAGACGCGCTGATCCCGAAGTGGGTCGACGTCGCCGACGGTCAGCCCGACTGGCAGGACGTCTTCGACGGCTTCGAGGCCACGGTCGACTGGCCGGCGGCGGCGAGATGGCGCGAGATCTGCGACGCCTTCCCGGACGCGCCCGTGCTGCTCAACGTGCGTCCGTTCGAGCCCTGGTACAAGAGCATGGAGAACACGATCCGCGCGGCGAAGGTCACGCCGCCGGAGGAGCTCCAGCAGGACGCGAACCGTCCGCTGCCGAACCCGCTGCTGTGGCAGGTGATCGACCGGCTCATCTGGGAGGGCGACTTCCAGGGCAGATTCGAGGACAAGGCGTGGGTGCGCGAGATGTACGACGCGCGCATCGCCGAGATCAAGGCGACGATTCCGCCCGAGCGCCTGACCGTGTGGGAGCTCGGCGTCGACGGCTGGGAGCCGCTTGCCGAGATGCTCGGCGTCGACGTTCCCGACGAGCCGTTCCCGCGCCTGCACGACACGGCCGAGTTCCGCTCTGAGTTCGGGCTTCCGACGCTGGCGTAGCGCCTGCGTCCGCTCCGTCGCCCGCCGGCTCGTCGCGTAGCCTGCGGGCGATGGACATCCTCTTGAAGCTCGCCGCCGATGCCGGCGTCGAGGTGTCCGCGGCCGAGGCCGCGCTCGAGGCCGGCGAGGCCGGCGAGGCGCGTGAGGCGCTCGACCGCGCCGACGACGCGCTCGCGGCGCTGCGCGAGCAGTGGCCGGCGATGTCGGCGGCCGAGCGCGCGGTGATCGGCGAGGCGGCCGGCGCCCTGCGCGTGCGGCGCGACGCGATCGCGGGGCGGCTGCCGGCAGTACGCACCGTCACCGACGGCGTCGCCGAGCTCGATCCCGAGCAGGAGCGCGCTCCGGACGACGCCGCTCCCGCCGGCGCCTGAGAAACGCCGCGTTTCACGAACCGCTCCGCGGGAGATCTCTCTTCGCAGAAAGGGGCTACCCCCAGCTTCTGAGGAGGAGCGCATGCACCCGAGATCGACCCGACGCGCACTCGCGCTGGCGGCAGCGGCTGCGCTGAGCGTCGGAGGACTCGCCGCCTGCGGCGGCGGCGGCAACAGCACGACGAGCGGCACGAGCGGCAGCTCGGGCGGCAGCGCGAGCGGCACCGTCGCGCTCCTGCTGCCGGAGAACAAGACGGCGCGCTACGAGGCGGAGGACCGTCCGCTGTTCACGAGAGCGCTCAGAAGATATTGCCCGAACTGCAAGCTGATCTACTCGAACGCCCAGCAGGACGCCGCCAAGCAGCAGTCGCAGGCCGAGGCGGCGATCACCAACGGCGCGAAGGTGCTCGTGCTCGACCCGGTCGACTCCAAGGCGGCCGCGGCGATCGTCACGCGTGCGAAGCAGTCCGACATCGGCGTCGTCTCATACGACCGTCTGGTCGAGAACGCCGACGTCGACTACTACATCTCGTTCGACAACAGAACGGTCGGCGAGCTGCAGGCGAGAACGCTCGTCGACAAGCTCAGAAGCGACGGCGCGAGAGGCTCGCTCGTGATGATCAACGGCGCGCCGACCGATCCGAACGCCGCGCAGTTCAAGGCCGGCGCGCATAGCGTGCTCGACGGCAGCGGCTACAGAATCGCGAAGGAGTACGACACGCCCGACTGGAGCCCGGACAGAGCGCAGACCGAGATGGATCAGGCGATCTCCGCGCTCGGCAAGAGCGGCTTCGTCGGCGTCTACGCCGCCAACGACGGCACCGCCGGCGGCGCGATCGCGTCGATGAGATCGGGCGGGATCGACCCCGCGACGCGGCCGACGACCGGCCAGGACGCGGAGCTCGCCGGCATCCAGCGGATCGTGATCGGCGATCAGTACATGACGGTCTTCAAGGCCTACACGCCCGAGGCGACGCAGGCCGCGCAGCTCGCGGTCGCGCTGCTGAACGGCGACACGAGCAGCGACCTCGTCAACAGACAGCTCGACAACGGCAAGAAGCAGGTGCCGAGCGTGATCCTCACGCCGGTCGCGGTGAAGCAGGACAACATCAGAGACACGGTCGTGAGAGACGGCCTCTACACGGTCGACCAGATCTGCACCTCGGCCTACGCGTCGGCGTGCAGAAGAATCGGGTTGACGCAGGGATGACCCCCCTGCTCGAGCTGCACGGCGTCAGCAAGCGCTTCGGCGCCGTACAGGCCCTCTCCGGCGTGGACTTCGACGTCCATGCCGGAGAGGTGGTCGGGCTCGTCGGCGACAACGGCGCCGGCAAGTCGACGCTCGTGAAGGTGATGTCGGGCATCTACATCGCCGACGAGGGCGAGTACCGCTTCGACGGCGACGCCCGCGCCATGCGCGGCCCGCAGGACGCGACAGCGCTCGGCGTCGCGACCGTCTACCAGGACCTCGCGCTGTGCGACAACCTCGACGTCGTCGCAAACCTGTTCATCGGCCACGAGGAGCTGTCGAGCGGGCCCGCGCGGGCGCTGCGCTCGCTCGACGAGGCCTCGATGGAGCAGCAGGCGAGCGAGCTGCTGCAAACGTTGACGGTGAGACTTCCCAGCGTCCGCCAGGAGGTCGGCCTGCTGTCCGGCGGACAGCGCCAGTCGGTCGCGATCGCGCGCTCGTTGATCGGCGAGGCGAAGGTCGTGCTGCTGGACGAGCCGACCGCGGCGCTCGGCGTCGCGCAGACGGCCCAGGTGCTCGCGCTGATCAAGCGCCTGCGCGAGCAGGGGCTCGGCGTCGTCGTGATCTCGCACAACCTCGCCGACGTGTTCGAGGTGGTCGATCGCATCTTCGTGCTGCGGCTCGGCAGAAAGGCCGGCGTCTACGAGGTCGGCGAGACCTCGCGCGAGGAGATCGTCTCGGTGATCACCGGGGCGGAGTTCGGCAAGGACGAGGAGGCCGCATGAGCACCGCCGCCGCGGCGCCGGAGCCCGGCGCGACCGCAGGAGCCGAGCGCGAGCAGAACGGCCGCTTCGCGGTGCTGCAGCGCGTCGCGCAGGGCGAGCTCGGCTCGCTGCGCGTGCTGCTCGGCCTGATCCTGATCTGGGCGATCTTCACGATCGCCAACGACCGCTTCCTCACCGCCACGAACCTGGTCAACCTGTCGCTGCAGATCGCCGCGACGGGGATGATCTCGATCGGCGTCGTGCTCGTGCTGCTGCTCGGCGAGATCGACCTGTCGGTCGGCATCGTCTCGGGCCTGTGCGCGGCGATCATGGCGGTGCTCGTCGAGCAGCACGGCTGGGCGGCGGTGCCGGGGATCGCGGCGGCGGTCGCCGCCGGAGCCGCGATCGGCCTGTTCCAGGGCTCGATCGTCACGCGCTTCGGGATCCCGTCCTTCGTGGTCACGCTCGCCGGCCTGATCGGCTGGCAGGGCGCGCTGTTGCTGGTGTTGGGCGACACCGGCACGGTCAACATCACGAACCCGGCGATCGTCGACCTCGCCGGCACCTTCTACAGCGGCGCCACGGCCTGGATCGTCGCGGCGGTGGTCGTCGCGGCGTTCGCGTTGTCGTCGCTCGACGCGCGGCGTCGGCGCTTGCGGGCGGGTCTGGCGGCGGCGACGCCGGTCGTGGTGGCGGTGCGGGTCGCGGCGGTCGCGCTGGTCTCGTTCGGCGTCGTGGCGGTACTCGACCAGGACCGCGGCGTGCCGCTCGCGCTGGTGATCCTGATCGCGTTCGTGGTCGTGTTCGACTTCGTCGTGCGGCGGACGCGCTTCGGCCGGCACGTGCTGGCGGTCGGCGGCAACGCGGAGGCGGCGCGCCGCGCCGGCATCCGCGTGAACCGGGTGCGGATCGTGGTGTTCGTGCTCGCGAGCGCGCTGGCGGCGTGCGGCGGGATCCTGTTCGCCTCGCGCCTGCTGGCGGTGAATCAGTCCTCGGGCGGCAGCGACCTGCTGCTGCTCGCGATCGCCGGTCCCGTGATCGCCGGCACGTCGCTGTTCGGCGGCCGCGGCACCGTCTGGTCGGCGCTGCTCGGCGGACTCGTGATCGGCTCGATCTCGAACGGCATGGACCTGCTCGCGCTCCCGTCCTCGACCAAGTACATGGTGACCGGCGCCGTCCTGCTCGCGGCGGTCGTCGTCGACGCCGCGACCCGTCAGCGACGCCAGCGCGAGGGACGCGTGTAGCCTGCTTAACCGTTAAATAGTAGTTCGGGCGCTTGCTCGCGATTTGGTGCTTAGTTACACTGGAACGTGAACTAGCGTCTCGTCGGGCGCCGCGAGCGGCGCCGCACGGGCGCACTCGATCTTGGGGGATCGCCATGGGACTTCGCAAGGCCTTGCTCGCCGTCGTCGGCGCATCGGTGCTGCTCGGCGCGCTCGTCGGTACCGCGAGCGCAAGACGCTTCTCGTCGTCGAGCCAGACGTTCAGAATGTCGTTCTCGAGACTGGAATGGGAAAACGGCTTCGTGAGGACTCGGTGCCCGGTGACGCTCGAAGGCTCCTTCCATTCAGCCACCATCGCGAAGGTCAGCGGGACGCTAATCGGATTCATCACGGCGGTGCCCCGCGGGACGTGCACGCTCAACACGATGACGGTGCTAAGGGAAACGCTTCCGTGGCATGTGCGCTACACGTCGTTCGCCGCGTCGCTACCGGCGATAGTCCAGGTGACGCTGAACGTGATCGGGTTCGCGATAAAGGGCAGAGAAGCGGTCACCGAAGTGGTCTGCCTATCGAGTCCCTCGACCGCGGAAAGACCGGTGAGACTCATACTCGGCCGCGAAACGGTGACCGGAGCGCTGAGGGAACCCGTCATCGAAGGGGAAGTCCTGTCTGAGAACGCGTGCTTCCAGGCCATCGGGCGATACTCGAATGGCGAAGGGATATCGAGTGTGACCGCGCTAAACAGCAGCTCGCTGGTCACGCTGAGACTAATATGAATCGAACCGTGGCATGAGGGGGGACGTCATGCGGTTTGCGAAGGCGCTGCTCGCGGCGGTCGCGGCAGTCATCGTGCTCGGAGCGCTCGTCGGCTCGGCGTCCGCGAGTCGGCTGAGTCTGTCGAGCACGACATGTAGAGTCACGTTTGCGGCGTTGACGTTTGAAATCAGGGAAGGATTCAACGCGGCGACCTGCGCGGTCACGCTCGAAGGCTCATTCCACGCAAGATCGATCGTGAAGATACCGGGCAGGCTAATCGGCTACGTCAACAGAGCGGCGACGGGACCGTGCGGTGCCGGAACGGCCGCCACGCTGCTAGCCGAAACCCTGCCGTGGCATGTGCGCTACGAATCGTTCGCGGGGACGCTACCGGCCATGACCGCCGTCAGGATCGGCATCGTCGGTCTTGGCATGAAGATAAGAGGTATCAACGGAACGATCTGCCTAACGCTCACGACGGAAAGGGAACCGTTGAGGCTCAGGCTCGCTCGCGAAGCGACTTTCGGCGCGCTCGTCGAAGCGGAAGCCGAAGGTGAAACGCACACCTGGGAAAATTGCCTGTTCGAACCCGGCAGATTCATAGGAAGATCAGGCACCGTCAGCGTGCAGGGCGGTACGACGAGGATCTCGCTCACCCTAATATGAGGGCGGCATCGCTCACCGCTCCAGCGGCATGAAGATCGCCAGCTGACGCGCGTGTGCGAGGAGGGCGCCGTCCGGCAGGAACAGGGCGGCGTCCTCCTCCATCAGGCCGCCGTGCGCGGCGGTCGAGCGGTACCAGCCGAGCACCGGCTGGTCGGGCAGGCCCTCCGGCGGGATGTCGGCGCGCACGTGGATCGTGAGGTCGATCGTCGGAGCGATCGCCGGCCGTCCGAGCGGCTGGAACGCCGGCGGCCACCACACGTCGGTGCACAGGGCGATGAAGGCGGCGTCGATCGGCCGCGCCTCCGGCAGCGCGATCCAGCCGCCGGTCTCCGGTGCTTCGCCGGCCGGCAGCGGCCGGGCCGAGAAGGGGACGCCGCCGATCCGCGGCGCGACGCGCACGCGTCTGAACATCGGCGGCATCGTCGGCGTGGGGCCGAGCCAGCCGTCGCGCCCGTCGCGGCGGTAGTCGTCGGGCTCGACCAGCGGCGCGTCGCGCGCCGGCGGCGGGCCGACGGCCGGCGGCTCGGGCTCCCACTGGCCGGCGGCCGGCAGGTCGAGCACCGCGAGCGCGGCGAGCGCGCGGATCGCGTCCTTGCCGTCCTGGGAGGCGGTCAGCTCGATGGTCGAGATGCGCCGGCCGGCGCGCAGCACCTCGACGCGCACGTCGAGCGGGCCGCCGCTGACCGGGCGCAGGTAGTGGCACGTCAACGAGCGCAACTGGCGCGGGGACACGGCGCCGCCGGCGCCGTCGCTCGTCGTCGCGCCGTGCGCCTCGACCGCGCGTACGAGGATCGCCGCCAGGTATCCGCCGTTGGCGGCGATCGGCGTCGACCAGCCGGGGTCGATCTCGGCGCGGAAGCGGCCGCCGCCGAGCGCCGTCACGGCCGTCGCCTGCTCGAACGTTCCGGCCGCGGCCGCCTCGGTCATGCTGCTCATCGCACCGAAGGCTAGACCTAAGATGCGCCGCGCAACGCCAGCACGCGAGCGACCCGGAGGCACGATGAGCGAGGAGACGACGGTCACGATCGAGCGGCGCGGGCACGTGCTGCTGATGGGCCTCAACCGGCCAACCAGACGCAACGCCTTCACGCTCCGGATGTTCGAGGAGCTTGCGCTCGCCTACGGCGAGCTGGAGCGCGACCCCGAGCTGCGCTGCGGCGTCCTGTTCGCGCACGGCGAGCACTTCACCGGCGGGCTCGACCTCGCGCAGGTCGCCCCGGCGGTGATCGACGGCGCCGGGCTGCCGGTGCCGGAGGGCGGCCGCCAGCCGTGGCGGCTCGACGGCCCCTGGACGACGCCGGTCGTGATCGCCGTGCAGGGCTGGTGCATCACGATCGGGATCGAGCTGCTGCTCGCGGCCGACGTGCGGATCGCCGCCGAGGACACGCGCTTCGCGCAGCTCGAGGTCCAGCGCGGCATCTATCCGTTCGCCGGCGCGACGATCCGCATGCCGCGCGAGGCCGGCTGGGGCAACGCGATGAAGCACCTGCTCACCGGCGACCCGTTCGACGCCGCCGAGGCGCACCGCATGGGGCTCGTGCAGGAGGTCGTCCCCGCCGGCGCGCAGCTCGACCGCGCGGTGGAGCTCGCCGAGCGGATCGCCACCGCCGCCGCGCCGCTCGGCGTCGCCGCGACGCTGCGCTCCGCCTACCGCGCGACCTACGAGGGCCACGACGCGGCGGTCGCCCAGCTGCAGTCCGACGCCGTCCCGCTGTTCGCCAGCGAGGACGGCGCCGAGGGCATGCGCTCCTTCGTCGAGCGCCGCCCGGCCAGATTCAGCGGGCGCTGAGCGGCACAACACGGAACGGGTTGTGCGCGCGACGGCGCGCGCTTACCCTTGAGGGGCGCCCGGGCCGGCTCGGAGCCGACTCCGGCCCGGACGTGTGGTTAGTCAGAGGTGTGCTACTCGCGCGTCTGGCGGTCAAACGACCAACAGCGCGACGAGCAGCGCAACCGCCAAGACGCTGATCGCTTGGACCATCGCCTCTCCTCTCCTGGGGATGCGAGTCCCCGTTCCCACGGAGCCGCTCGGCTCCGTGACGGACCGTGGGAGGGAAGGAGACGTCACCACGTCTCCTTCCTATCCCATGGATCCGGCTGTTTCTGGCCGTTCGCGCGACAGCTGGTGCAGACCCGCCCGAGCGGCGTGCAGCTCCGCGCTACGCCGCCCGCTGGTAGGCCCGGAACGCGCGCATCGCGACCGCGAAGCACGCGACCAGCAGCAGCGCCAGCAGCCCGAGGCGGGAGAACACGACGCCCCAGTCGGGGTCGCTCTGCGTGAGCGCCTCGCGCCCCGCGACGACCGCCCACTGCAGCGGGTTGTACTTCGCCACCTCGCCGATCCACGCGGGCGCGAGCGCGAGGTTCATGAACGTTCCCGACAGGAACGACAGCGGCAGCGTCAACGACGTGACGGTCGCGATCACCGTCTCCTCCTTGCGCACGACCAGCGCCAGCGCGTTCGACAGCGCGCCGATCGCCATCCCCAGCAGGATCGCCGCCGCGATCACCACGAGCGCGCCCGGGACGCCGCCGGGGAACGACGCCCCCGCGACCGCCAGCCCCAGACCGATGATGATCAGCGACTGCACGATCGTCACGAGCGACTGCTGCACGAGCGGCCCCGCCAGCAGCGCGACCCGCGAGGACGGCGTCACGAGGAAGCGGTCGAGGATCCCGCGCTCGTAGTCCTGCAGCATCCCCATGCCTGCCCAGCCGGCGGAGAACAGCGCCGTCATCACGACGATGCCGGGGGTGAGGAAGTCGGCGTAGTTGTCGGTGCCGAAGCCCGGCAGGTTCACGACCGACTTGAACAGGGCGCCGAACAGCAGCAGCCACATCACCGGCTGCACGAGCGTCACGACGATCCACGCCGGCTGGCGCAGCAGCGCGCGCATCCAGCGCTGCGCCATGAAGAACGAGTGTTGGAGCACCATCGGCATCGCTTCAGCGGCCCCCTGCGGTCGCGGCCTCCGCCTCCGACGACGAGCCGGAGCCCTCGTCGGCCGACTCGAACGTGCGCCCGGTGTGGCGCAGGTACACGTCGTCCAGCGACGCGCGCGCGACCGACACGGCGGCCACCGGCACGCCCTCGCTCTCCAGCGCCGCCAGCACCGCGGGCACGGCGCGGGCGCCCTGGTCGGCGCGGGCGCGCAGCATGCGCCCGTCGAGCGCGATCTCGCGCACGCCGTCCACCCGCGCGAGCGCACCGTGCACGGCGCCGTGGCCGTCCCCGTCGAGCTCGATCGAGATGCGGTCGCCCTGCAGCTCGGCCTTCAACTGCTCCGGCGAGCCTTCCGCCACGATCTTGCCGCGGTCGACGATCGCCAGCTGGGAGGCGAGCTGGTCGGCCTCCTCCAGGTAGTGCGTCGTCAGCAGGATCGTCAGCCCCTCCTCGCGCGCGAGCGTGGAGATCTCCTCCCACATCGCCACGCGCACCTCCGGGTCGAGCCCGGTCGTCGGCTCGTCGAGGAACAGCACCTGCGGTCTCGCGACCAGGCCCAGCGCCACGTCCAGGCGTCGCTGCATCCCGCCCGACCAGCCCTTCACGAAGCGGTCGGCCGCGTCGGCGAGCGAGAAGCGCGCGAGCAGGTCGTCGACGCGCGTGCGCAGCGCGGCGCCGCTGAGCCCGTACAGGCGGCCCTGCAGCACGAGGTTCTCGCGTCCGGTCGCCTCGCCGTCGACGGCGTTCTTCTGGCCGACGACGCCGATCGCGCGGCGCACCGCCACCGGGTCGCGCACGACGTCGATGCCGGCCACGCGTGCGCTGCCCTCGTCGGCGCGCGAGAGCGTCGTGAGGATCTTCACGGTCGTCGACTTGCCGGCGCCGTTGGGTCCGAGCAGGCCGAAGATCGTCCCTGCCGGAACGTGGAAGCTGACGCCGTCGAGCGCCCGCACGTCGCCGGGGTAGGTCTTGATGAGGCCCTCGGCCTCGATGGCTGCGTTCATGCCTTGGAGCCTGCCACAGCCGCGAGCGCGGCGCCGTCCAGCCGGTGCAGGTGCCATTCCGGCAGCACGCGCGCGCCGAGCCCGCGGTAGAACGCGAGCGCCGGCTCGTTCCAGTCGAGCGCGGACCACTCAAGCCGGCCGCAGTCGCGTGCGACGGCGAGCTGCGCGACGTGCTCCAGCAGCGTGCGGCCAATCCCGCCGCCGCGCCGCTCGGGCAGCACGAACAGGTCCTCCAGCCAGATGCCCGGCCGTCCGAGGAACGTCGAGAAGGTGGAGAAGAAGAGTGCATAGCCGACCGCCTCGCCGCCGACCTCCGCGATCGCCGCCTCCGCCGCCGGGCGCTCGCCGAACAGATGCCGTTCGAGCAGCGCCGCGTCGAGCACGACCTGGTCGCGCAGCCGCTCGTAGTCGGCGAGCGCGCCGATCAGCTCGAGCAGCAGCGGCACGTCGGCGCGCGTGGCCGGACGGATCTCGCAGGCAGAGGGCACGGGCTGAGGCTAGCGGCGATGTCAGAGCACCGCGCGCGTTCCGCAACTCGCTCCCGCCGGCCCGGTTGGGGACCCGGTACGCGACGAACGACACTGGAGGTTCCCTCGATGCGGCGCTACACCGCACTCGGCCTCGCGACGCTTGCGCTGATCGCCCTCGCCGTGGTGCCGGCGCTCGCCGCGGCGCCCACCACGACCACGGGCGGCGCGACGGCTGTCACCGACACGCAGGCCGCGCTCGCCGGCACGGTCAATCCGCAAGGCCAGCTCACCAGCTACGCATTCCAATACGGCACGACGACGGCGTACGGGCAGCAGACGTCGCTCACGTCGGCTGGTTCCGGCACGGCCGACACGCCCGTGAGAGCGGACCTCGCCGGCCTCACCGCCGGGACGACCTATCACTACCGCGTGATCGCGACCAACAACGACGGCACCACCGTCGGCGCCGACAGAACGTTCAGAACGACGGGCACCGCCCCGCCGCCGCCCACGGCTCCGAGCGCGACCACGGGAGGCGCCGCGGTGAACGGCGCGAGCGCCGTCCTCAGCGGCTCCGTCAACCCCAACGGCGTCGCGACCTCGTACTACTTCGAGTTCGGCACGACCACCGCGTACGGCCAGCAGACGCCCCCGCGCAGTGCCGGTTCGGGCTCCGCGGCGGTCTCCGTGAGCGGCGCGCTGTCCGGGCTCGCCGAGAACGCGACCTACCACTACCGTCTCGTCGCGGCGGGACCGAGCGGCGCACTCTCGATCGGCGCCGACAGAACGTTCACGACGGCCGGTGCGGATACGACGAGACTCGGCCTCTACGGCCACACGGCGTTCGCCGACCAGCACGGCGTCGGCGGCGTGTTCGTCGCGTGCATCGGCAGCGCCGCGTGCAGAGGCAGCCTGACGCTGTCGCGCAGCGGCAAGGAGCTGGGCGTGCGCGGCGCGTACTCCCTGCGTCAGAACGACGGCGGCTTCGTCCACGTCACGCTCAACGACCTCGGCAAGCGCCTGCTGCGCGAGCGCGGCACGATGCGGGTGAAGGCGAGCGTCGCGAACGCGAACGTGAGAGGGCAGACGGTGACGAAGACGATCACGCTGATCCGCTACTCGACGCAGGGCCTGAAGGGCTAACACCCATGTGATCCAAGCGGGCGACCGCCGCGTAGCAGCGATTGGTCCCCACCAAGCGCCCCGTTCCGGTGCCGGCGAATCATCGGAGCGGGGCGCTCCCCTTGACATCCACCTGTGAGTGAGTGCATACTCACTCCTGATGACGCCGCCGACCGCCACCCGCCAGCTGTCGACCGCCGCCGAGCGGCGCGAGGCGCTCGTCGAGGCCGCGGTCGCCGCGTTCGCCGAGCACGGCTTCCACGGCACGCCGACGACGGAGATCGCGAAGGCCGCCGGCATCTCGCAGGCCTACCTGTTCCGCCTCTTCCCGACGAAGGCGGAGCTCTACGTCGCGGCCGTCGACCGCTGCTACCAGCGGCTCGGCGACGCGATGCGCGCGGCCGCGCAGGACGAGCGCGCGGAGGGGGAGACGCCGCTCGAGCGGATGGGCCACGCCTACGCCGCGCTGCTGCAGGACCCGACGACGCTGCGCGCGACGCTGCAGGCGTTCGCCGCCGCCGCCGGCGACGACCTGGCGATCCGCGACGCGGTGCGCCGCGGCTATGGCGACCTGGTCGAGCTGATCCAGCGGCTCGGCGGCGTCAGCGGCGAGGAGCTGAGCACGTTCGTCGGCAAGGGGATGCTGATGACCGTGCTGGCCGGGATGGACGCGCCGTCGATCGACGCGTCCTGGGCCCGCGAGTTGTGCGGCGGGGCTTGAGGCTCTTTTTTTGCCATGACGATGAGTGACCGATCACACACAAGGAAGGGAGCGATGCGATGACGCGCTCGCGACAGATCTGGACCTCGATCGTGACGAGCGTCGCGCTCTTCATGGTCACGCTCGACAACCTCGTGGTCACGACCGCGCTGCCGTCGATCCGCGTCGATCTGCACGCCGATCTCGCGGCGCTCGGCTGGACGGTCAACGCCTACACGCTCGCGTTCGCGGTGCTGCTGCTGCCGGCCGCCGCGCTCGGCGATCGGCTCGGTCGCCGGCGCGTGTTCGCTGGCGGTTTGACGGCCTTCACGCTCGCCAGCGCCGCGGCCGCGCTCGCGCCGAGCATCGATGCGCTGATCGCCGCGCGCGCCTTCCAGGGCGCGAGCGCCGCATTCGTGATGCCGCTCTCGCTCACGCTGCTGAGCGAGGCGTTCCCGGCCGGCAGCCGCGGACTCGCGCTCGGCATCTGGTCGGGCGTCAGCGGGCTCGGCGTCGCGCTCGGGCCGCTCGCCGGCGGCGCCGTCGTCGAGGGCATCTCGTGGCACTGGATCTTCTGGCTCAACGTCCCGATCGGACTCGTGCTCGTGCCGCTCGCGCTGGCGCGCCTGACGGAGTCGCACGGACCCGGCCGCACGCTCGACGTGCGCGGGCTCGTGCTCGCCGCCGGCGGGCTGTTCGGCCTCGTGTTCGCGATCGTGAAGGCGGCCGACTACGGCTGGACGAGCACGACGACACTCACGAGCGGGATCGCCGGGCTGCTGCTGCTGAGCGCGTTCGTCGCGTGGGAGCTGCGCGCGCCGGAGCCGATGCTGCCGATGCGCTTCTTCCGCTCGCGCGGCTTCACCGCCACCAGCGGCGTGACGGTCACGATGTTCTTCGGCACGTTCGGCTCGATCTTCCTGCTCGCGCAGTTCTTCCAGACGGTGCAGGGCTACTCGCCGCTCGAGGCGGGCCTGCGCACGCTGCCGTGGACGGGCGTCACGATCCTCGTCGCGCCGATCGCGGGGATCCTGTCGGACCGGATCGGCTCGCGGCCGCTGATGACGGCGGGCCTCGTCCTGCAGTCGGGCGCGATGGCGCTGCTGGCGCTCGTCTCGGCGCCGGACGTGCCCTACGCGCAGCTGGTCGGGCCGTTCGCGATGGCGGGTGCGGGGATGGCGCTCGTGTTCGCGCCGGCGGCCAACGCCGTGCTGTCCAGCGTGCGCCCGCAGGAGGCGGGCCAGGCGTCGGGCGCGACGAACACGTTCCGCGAGATCGGCGGCGCGCTCGGCGTCTCGGTGCTCTCGACGGTGTTCGCCGGCGCCGGCTCGTACGCCTCGCCGCAGGCGTTCACGGACGGCATGACGCAGGCGGTGTGGGTCGGCGCGGCCGTGCTCGCCGCCGGCGCCGTGATCGCGCTGTTCGTCCCCGGCCGCGCACGCCAGGCGCAGATGGCGGCGGCGAGCCGCGCGGCAGGCGAGGCCGACGGGGCCGTGCCGGTCGCCGAGCCGGTGGCGGCGTAGCCGGGGCTAGTCCGAGGCGCGGGCGATCAGCCGCTCGAGGTTCGCCTTGCTCGCGGCGAGCTGATCGCCCGTGAGCGGCACGAAGCCGGCGCGGCGCGCGACGGACTGCGCCTGCCGCAGGTACGAGCGCAGGAAGGCCTGCACCTCCGGTCGCGCCAGCGCGTCGGCCGAGACGTAGACGAACAGCCTGCGCGAGAACGGCCTGTACGAGCCGTCCGCGATGGTCCTCGGCGACGGTCTGACGCAGCCGTCGCCGCTGTCCACGGCGAGCAGCCGGACCGGCGCCACGTCGCGCCGGTAGAGCGCCCATGCCGCGTAGCCGATCGCTCCGGGGCTCCCGCCGACGTTTCGCAGCGCGTTGCCGTTGCGATGCAGCGCGTTGTTGTAGTCGCGCGTGACGTCTCTCTCGCGGTTCACCGCAAGCGTGAAGAACGCGAAGGTCTCGGTGTCGATCCCCGGCCCCCACGCGACGAGTTCCTCGTCGTAGGGAGGTGTGAGCCCGCCGATCTGGCTCCAGCGTTCCGTGACGTTGGAGTTGCCGCGCCAGATCTGCGCGAGCTGGTCCGTGGTCAGGCACCGGACGGGGTTCCCGCGGTTGACGACGAGCACCACCGCGTCGTCGGCGACGGTCACGCGGCTCCAGCGAACGCCGCCGGCCTCGCACGCGTCGATCGCCTTCGCCTCGATCGGCGCGGACGCGTCCGCGAGGTCCGTCTCGCCGTGGCAGAAGCGCGCGAAGCCGCGCGCGTCGCCCGCGCGGCCGACCGCGACGCGGGCGCCCGGGTGCGCGGCCTCGAAGCGCCTGGCGATCGCCTTCGTCAGCGGCGAGACCGTTTTCGCGCCGTCGACGCGAATCGTGCCCGACAGCGCGGCGCCGCCATGCTCGCGCGCCGCTCTGCTCGCGTCTTCTCCGCATGCGCTCGCCGCCAGCGTGACGGCGGTCGAGCCGATCAGCACGGCAAGCCGAACCCCCATCGCTCCCCCTTCCGGTCGGTCGGGTGAGTCTACGGCGCGTCAGCGCGGCGTGGGGCGGGCCGGCCGCGTCGTGCGGCCGGGCGTCGCGACGTCGCGCTCATAGGCGTCGAGCAGCTCGAACACCTCGGGCGCCTCCCAGCGCCGGCCCCACTTCTGCTGCGACGGCCGCGTCAGGATGCCGGCAGCCTCCAGCGCGGCGATCGCTCTCGCGGCGGCCGTCTCGCTGACGCCCGCCAGCTCGGCTGCGCGCGCGACGGTGAGGACCGGCTCGGCGGCGAGCTCGTCGAGCAGGGCGCGCGAGCTGGCGTGGCTGCGCGGCCGTCCCAGGCGGCTGAGCCACTCCTCGCGCAGGGCGTCGACGCGAACGGCGAGGTCGTGCGCGCGGTCGACCGCCTTCACCGTGCAGGCGGCGAAGAACAGCAGCCAGTCCTTGAGGTCGCCGAAGCAGTACGCGTCCAAGCCGCTGATGTACAGCCGGTTGTGGGTCGCGAGCACGAGGCTGATCGGCGGTACGACCGCTGTCGCGAGTCCTCGGCGTCGGAAGACGACATGGATCAGGCAGCGGCCGACGCGGCCGTTGCCGTCGAGGAACGGATGGATCGCCTCGAACTGCGCGTGCGCAATCGCCGCCTGCAACGTCACGGGCAGGCCGTCGAGATTGAGGAATGCCGCGAGGTCGTCGAGCAACTCCTCGACGTATTCCGGTGGTGGAGGGATGAACGCAGCGCCGGCTGGGCTGAACCCAGAGCGACCGATCCAGTTCTGCTCTTCCCGCACGACGCCCGCGATCGCGTCGTCGCTCGTCCCTTCGAGCAGCCGCCGGTGAATAGCGACGATGTCATCACGCGTCAGGGAGCGCCGCTCGACCGCGAGCGAGACGGCACGCTCCATCGCCCGCACGTTGCCGATCACCAGGTCGGCGGCCGCGTCGTGCTTGGCGCCGCCGCCGGCCGCGGCGCGCGCAAGCCGCTTCTGCCCGACGATCAGGTTCTCGATCCGCGAGGAGCCGACCGACTCCTGGCGCAGCAGCTGACGCGCGAGCGCGTCGAGCCCCTGGACGCCGGGCGCCTGCCGGTCGAACTCGCGCACCTCCGCGTCGGCCTCGCCGATCAAAGCGGCGGTCGAGGCCGTCAGCGTTGGATCCCAGTCGACGACCGGCTCGGGAACGAAGCAGTCGATCGTCTGCGCGACGCGGTGGCGGCGTCCGACGCCGTGGTCGCGCGTCGGTCTCCAGACGTGCTGCTCGATCCGCCCATGAAGCGGCGAAGGTTGGGAAGCGGCGACCACTTCCCAACCTGAGCATCGAAACCTTTGAAAGCTCAGTACCCCGGCGAAGGCGCCGGCGGCGGCGCGCTGTGGGACGCGCTGCTCCTCGGCGCCACCGCCGCATGCCAGGTGCCGACGTCCTTGAAGCCCTCTCCGCCGGCGTCGCCCTTCTTCGCGTCGCCGGAGAAGCGGTAGAGCGGCTTGCCCTTGTAGGTCGCCTGGCGGCGGCCGTCGGGGCGCTTGATCGAGCCGAGCCCTCTGACGCCGACCGGCTTCGCGCCGTGCTTGAGGATCAGCGGCGGCCACGTCGAGAGGCATGCGTCCGTGCAGATGAAGCGGCCGCGCGTCTCGGCGCTGAGCGAGTAGAGCGTGCGGCCGCTCGTCGTCACGAGGATGCGCTTGTGCAGCGTCGCGTTCTGGGCGGTCGCGATCTTCAGCGTCCCGGCCGCCGAGGCGGCGACGGCGAGCAGCGCGGCGGTGAGCGCGACGAACGGGAGCAGGCGGCGGAGCTTGATCGGCATCGGGTTCCTCCGTGGGTGCGTGCGAGCTTCACTCCTCCAGATGCCGCCGCGCCCGCAGACCTTCCCGTCCCGCCGGAACTAGCGCGCCACGACCCGCAGCGGCGCGCCGAACGCGCGCTCGAACAGCTCGCCCTGGCGCTCGGCGCCCCAGCGCGCGACCGTGTCGTCGCCGACCGCGTCGAGCTCCAGCTCGACGACGCCGTCGCCCGCCTCGCCGCCCGGGCGCGTCAGCCGCGCCGCCCGCACCACCTGGTCGCGGTTGCGCTCGAGCTGCTCGGCGATCCGCAGCAGCGCGGCGCCGCGCAGCACGAGCTGCTCGTCGCCCTCGCGGCACAGCGGCGCCAACGCGCCCAGCGACGGCGTGCCCTTGCGGTGGTAGCGCGCCATCAGCGCGATCAGCGCCACCTCGCGCGGCGAGAAGCCGGGCAGGCCGGAGCCGAGGATCAGGTACGACGAGTGCTTGTGGTGGTCGTCGTAGTCGACCGCCATCCCGACGTCGTGCAGCAGCGCCGCCGCCTCCACCAGCTCGGGCTCGTCCGGCTCCGGCAGGCCGGCGCCCGGCAGCGCCTCCAGCAGCTGATGCGCGAGCCCGGCGATGTGCTCGGCGTGCACGAGGTCGACGCCGTGCTGGCGCGCGAGGTTGCGCACGCTCGCCGTCCGCACGTCGTCGACCAGCGGCGGGTCGGCCGGCGCGAGCAGCCCGCAGACGAAGATCCCCTCGCGCAGCCCTGCCTCCGTCACCTCGATCCCGTCGGCGCCGCTGGCCTCCAGCACCGCCCGCAGGACCACGGCCGCCGCCAGGATCACCTCGCCGCGCCCGCGCTTGATGCCGGGGATCCGCTCGCGCTCCTCCGGCGCGCGTCCCGCCAGCTCCTCGACCAGCTCGTCGAGCGCCGCGCGCGTCAGCAGGAAGCCCTGCACGCTCTCGAGCGGCAGCTCGGCCCGTCTCGCGGCCGCACGCGCGAGGCTGCGCACGCTGCCGCCGAGCCCGACCAGCCGCGCGCCGTCCGCGCCCGCCGACGCGACCCACGGGGCGTCCGCCTCCAAGGCTCTCAGCGTGCGCGCGTGCAGCTTCGCGATCGGCTTGCTCTCGACCGGTCCGTCGCCCGGCAGCCAGCGCTCCGTCGCGCGCACCGCGCCCAGCGGCCATGAGGCGATCGCGCCCGCGCGCCGCTCGCGCACCTCCACCAGCTCCAGCGAGCCGCCGCCGAGGTCGAGCACGACGCCGTCGTGCAGCGCCGTCGAGTTGGCCGCCGCGACGTAGGAGTACCACGCCTCCTCCTCGCCGGACAGCACGCGGATCGGCAGGCCCGTCTCGCGCTGCGCGCGCTCCACGAACGCCGCGCCGTTGGGCGCGTCGCGGATCGCGCTCGTCGCGACCGCGTCGACGTCCTCCGGCGCGATCCCGTTCGTCGAGCAGAACGCCGCGAACACGCGCAGCGTCTCCAACGCGTGCGCCATGCGCGCGTCCGACAGGCACCCGTCGTCGGTCAGATCCCCGCCGATCCGCACCATGTCGCTCAGCTCGTCGGTGCGTCTCCACCAGCCGCCCTCGCCGGTCGCGAAGACCACGAGCCGGAAGCTGTTGGAGCCGAGGTCGATGACGGCGCGCGAGGGGATCACGCGTCCGCGAGCTGCGCACGCGCGAGATGCGCGCGCATCAGCTCCGCGTGCACGTCGCGCGGCTGTCCGTCCGACGGCACGCGGCGGTGGGTCCACGAGCCGTCGGCGGCCAGGTCCCATGCGTTCTCGGTGTCGTCGAGGCAGCGCTCGAGCGTGTCCAGCAGCTGTGCGCGTGCGTCGGGGTCGTCGACCGGCACGACGAGCTCCACACGCGAATCGAGGTTGCGCGGCATCAGGTCCGCGGAGCCGACGAAGACGGCCGTCTGCTCGCCGCGCTGGAAGGCGTAGATGCGCGAGTGCTCGAGGAAGCGGCCGACGATCGACACGACGCGGATGCTCTCCGATACGCCGGACACTCCGGGGCGCAGGCAGCAGGCGCCGCGCACGTTGAGCTCGATCGGCACGCCCGCCTGCGAGGCGCGGTAGAGCGCGCGGATGCAGGCGGCGTCGACGAGCGAGTTCATCTTCATGCGGATGCGCGCGTCCTTGCCGGACTCGTGCGCGTCGATCGTCGCGTCGATCTCGCCGATGATCCGCTCCCGCAGGTTCAGCGGCGCGACCAGCACGCGGCGGTAGTGCTCGGGGCGCGAGTAGCCGGTCAGCTGGTTGAACAGCTCGGCGATCTCGCCGGTGAGGTCCTCGCGCGCGGTGAAGAGGCCGAAGTCGGTGTAGAGGTCGGCGGTGCCGCGGTGGTAGTTGCCGGTGCCGACGTGCGCGTAGTGGCGCACGCCGTCGCCCTCGCGCCGCACGACCAGCACCGCCTTCGCGTGCGTCTTCAGGCCCGGCATGCCGTACGTGACGTGCACGCCCGACTGCTCCAGCGCGCGCGCCCAGGTGATGTTCGCGCGCTCGTCGAAGCGCGCCGTCAGCTCCACCAGGCAGACGGCCTGCTTGCCGCGCTCGGCGGCGCGGATCAGCGCCGGCACGAGCGGCGAGTCGTCGCTGGTGCGGTACACCGTCTGCTTGATCGCGAGCACGTTGGGGTCGTTGACGGCCTGGTTGACGAACTGCTCGACGGTGGCGAACGAGTCGTAGGGGTGGTGCACGAGCAGGTCCCGTCTGCCCAGCAGCGCGAACAGGTCGGTCTTCTTGCCGTCCTGCTCGAACGCCGGGGGCATCAGCGGCGTCCACGGCTGCTCGCGCAGGTCGCGGAAGCCGGGCAGCTTCACGATCTGCCACAGGTCGTTCGGGTCGAGCAGCCCGTCGACCTCGTAGACGTCGCGCGCCTCCACCTCGAGGTCGTTCATCAGGCGCGCTCTGAGCGCGGGGTCCGTGCCGGCGCTCAGCTCCAGCCGCACGACCTCGCCGAAGCGCCGCCGGCGCAGCTGCGCCTCGACGGCCTCCAGCAGGTCGTCGGCCTCGTCGGAGACCGTGAAGTCGGCGTCGCGGGTGACGCGGAACGTCGTGTGCGCGACGATCTCCATGCCGCGGAAGAGGCGGTCGAGGTGGTCCGCGATGACCGCCTCCATCGGCACGAGCGTGCGCCCGTCCGCGACGGGGATGAAGCGCGGCAGCCCCTCCTTCGGCACCTTCACGCGCGCGAAGCGGGTCTGGTCGGTGGCGGGGTCGCGCACGAGCACGCCGAGGCTCAGCGACAGGTTCGAGATGTAGGGGAACGGCTGCGCCGGGCCGACCGCGAGCGGCGTGAGCGCCGGGAAGACCTCGCGGCGGAAGCGGTCGTCGACCGCGGCGCGCTCCTCCTCGCGGAGCGCGTCGGGCGCGGCGACGCGGATGCCGTGCTCCTCGAGCGCCGGCCGCAGCACCCGCTCCCAGCAGCCCTCCAGCCGCGCGCCGAGCTCGCGCACGCGGTCGCCGATGCGGTCGAGCAGCTCGGAGGGCGGGATGCCGTCGGCGCTCGTCGCCTCGATGCCGGCGTCGACCTGGTCGTGCACGCCGGCCACGCGCACCATGAAGAACTCGTCGAGGTTCGAGCTGTAGATCGCGCAGAACTTGACGCGCTCCAGGAGCGGGCGCTCGGAGTCCTCGGCGAGCTGCAGCACGCGCTCGTTGAAGTCGAGCCACGACAGCTCGCGGTTGACGTAGAGGGACGGGTCGCCGACGGCGGCGGCCGCTTCGCTGGTGGTGGGGCGCAGCCGTTCGACCGCGTTGGCGAGCGGCTCCAGCAGCGGCAGGTCGGGGTAGGCCTCGCGCAGCTCGGCCAGCGTGGCCTGGAAGTGGCGCAGCTTCTCCGGGCGCAGGCGCCCGCCCGCCGCGCGCGTGGCGCGCGCGAGCTTGTCGGCCGCCATCACGGCGGCGACCTCGCGGCCGGCGGCGATCCCGCGGGCGCGCAGCTCGCGCTTGCGCTCGGCGTAGGCGGGGATGTCCGAGCGCTCGGTGAGCGCCTCCACGCGCCTGGCGATCTCGGCGCCGCAGCGCTCGGCGATCGCGGCGGCGTCGAGGCCCGTGTCCTCGATCACGTCATGCAGCACGGCCGTCGCGACGACGGTCTCGTCGCAGTCGGCGTCATACAGCAGACGTGCGGTGATCGCGGGGTGCTCGACGTCGGCGGCGGCGTTGCCCGCGCCGTTCTCGGCATGGCCTCGGTAGGCCTCCAGCGCCAGCCGCCAGGCCTCGCTCACCAGCTCGGAATCGCGCGCGAAGGAAGGCAGGTCGGACGGGGCGACCGATGTCATCGGAGGGGATTGTCAGGCGTCGCGACGGGCACGCTGGTTACCGAGCGGTTTCCCTGTGAAGATACGGGTACAGGTGGTTGACGAAGCAACCATCTAGGCGTACAATACCTAGCGTGCAAGTAGGTATTGACATGAAAGGAACCACCACGAAGACCATCGACACCCAGGCCATCGCCCCTGAAGAGACTACGTTCGACGCCCTCCAGCTGCTGATGCGGGAGGCGCGCAACTGGCCCCTGCTCACGCCGGACGAGGAGATCGAGCTCGCGAAGAAGATCGAGCGCGGCGACCTCGTGGCGAAGGAGCGCATGGTCAACTCGAACCTGCGGCTCGTGATGTCGATCGCGCGCCGCTACCAGGGGCAGGGCCTCTCGATGGGCGATCTCGTCCAGGAGGGCACGCTCGGCCTGATCCGCGCAGTCGAGAAGTTCGACTGGCGCAAGGGCTTCCGCTTCTCGACGTACGCGACGCTGTGGATCCGCCAGTCGATCCAGCGCGGGCTCGAGAACAGCGGCCGCACGATCCGCCTGCCGGTTCACGTCGGGCAGCGCGCCCGCAAGGTCGCGCGTGCACGGCGCGAGCTGACGGCGAAGCTGGGCCGCGAGCCCTCCGACGAGGAGATCGCCGAGGAGACGGGTCTGGAGCTCGAGCTCGTGCTCGAGGCGGCGAAGGCCGATCGCGAGCCGACGAGCCTCGACCTGCCCGTCGGCGACGACGGCGAGACGTCGCTCGGCGCGCTGATCGCGACCGACGAGGCGAGCCCGCACGAGGAGGTCGCCGACACGCTGCGTCACGAGGCCGTGCAGAAGGCGATCGACACGCTCCCCGACAAGGAGCGGACGGTCATCCACCTGCGCTTCGGCACCGGCGGCGAGCCGCCGCAGACGCTCAGCGAGGTCGGCCGGCGCCTCGGCCTCAGCTCCACGCGTGCGCGCGAGCTGGAGGAGCAGGCCCTCAGACGCCTCTCGCGCGAGAGCTCGCTCGCGGCGCTGCGCGAGGCCGCGTAACCCCCACGGATCCCTCCCGCGACCGCGCTTCCTTCCAGCGCGGTCGCGGCCGTTGCTCAGGTCGTCTCGGCGACTCGCCGCCCGAGCGCGTCGAGCAGCACGTTGACGATCCACACGATGATCGCGGCGCCGACGCCGCTCCAGAAGCCGTCGACGTGGAAGTCGCCGACGATCCAGCTCGTCAGGAAGATCATCAGCACGTTCACGAGGAAGTAGGCGATCCCGAGCGTGAGGATGATCAGCGGGATCGCGAGAATCGCGACGATCGGCTTGACGACCATGTTCACGAGGCTGAAGACGAGCCCCGCGACCACGAACGTCACCCATGTGCGATCGCCGCTCACGTGCACGCCGTCGAGCAGCTTCGCGGCGACCCACAAGGCCGCGGCGTTGAACGCCCAGGTGATCGCGAAGCGCGCCAGCACGACGCCATCCTCTCCGATCCTGCGGACAGGCGCCAGTCCCGCTGTGCTAGCGCCCGAGCAGCTCTCGTACGGCAGCCGCGACGACCGCGGGATGGACGTACGGCGCCATGTGTCCGCCGCTCACCATCGCGAGCCGGGCGTGCGGAAGGGTCGCCGCCAGCTTGCGCCCGTGCTCGGGCTCGATCAGCTTGTCGCCGGCGCCCTGGATCACGACGGCGGGCGCCTGGATCGATGCCAGCCGCCTGTCGACGTCTGCGATCGCATCGTCGGCGTGCAGCTGCTCGGCCGCGTAGGCGTCGACGTCCTCTTGCTGCATGTTGAGCGCGAGCAGCCGATCTTCGTGCGCGTGGTCGACCTCGCCGGGGTCGAACGCGAGCGCGTCGCCCTGCTTCGCCGACGCGGTCCGCAGCAGCTGCGAGAAGGTCGCGTTCGCGAGCGGTTGCACGACCGGCCAGCCCAACACCTGGATGAGGTGCGATTGCGCGCGTCTGAACGCGGTCGAGCGAGCTCCTCCGGCGGCCGCGTCGACGAGCACCAGCCCGCGCACGTCCTGCGGCCGCTGCTCGGCGTAGGCGAGCGCCAGCGTCCCCCCGTAGGAATGGCCTACGAGCACGACGCGTCTCGAGCCGAGCGACTCGATCAGCTGACGGAGCGTTCCCAGCTGCTCGGCGAACGCGTGATAGCCACCGCTCGAGAAGCCGAAGCCGGGCCGGTCGAACGCGACCGTGTGCCGTCCGCGCAGCTGCGCAGCGACCGCGTCGAAGTCCTGCGCGGTGCCGGGCAGCCCATGGATCAGGACCACCGCCGGGTCGGTGCCGGCGTGCTCGATCACGCGCACATTCGTGTCGCCGAGCCGCATCATGCGGCCGGTCCGTTCCGGCTCGCCGGGCAGCCGACCCCAGGTCCAGTTGAGGATCACGACCGCCGCCGCGAGCGTGAGGACGGCGATGAGCACGATGCGGCGCACGATCGGTCAGACGCTAGTGCAACGCCCGAGCGGACACGCCACCTGCCATCGGGCGCATCCGCGCGGGCGCTCGAACTGCGATCAGGCGCGCGTCATATTAGCCTCACTGTCACCGAGCCGGCCGTTCCAGTTCCTTTAAGTCGGAAGGTGGAGAACGCGCAGCCGCCGGTGCCGGGTATCGTTGCGGTGGCGTCGGCGCTGGTGGTTCTCATCCTGCCAACTTCGTTGAGATTGAAGTTGAAGCGGGCAGGGTTCGTCGCTTCACTTCTCACTAGGCATTCAGTTCCACCTATCGGTATTCTGATTGCCAAGCCGATCACTGAGATGCCGACGGAGGCTATCGTCGGTAGCACACCGGTGAAGTTGCGATAGCGCACATGCCAGGGCAGCGTTTCCCTTAGCATTCTCGCGGGGCATGTCCCGCCGAAGGAGGCGCCGTTCACGTAGCCGATTAGGGCCCCGGCTGTCTTTACCATCGTGCTCGAGTGAAAGCTTCCACTCAATTGCATTTCACATATGACCTGCAGGCCGAAGGTTTCTTCTATTGTGATGTTTTCTGTCCTCACCGGTTCTTCCTGCGGTATCCACGTCGCGGAGAACGTTCTCTGCGAGACGCTGAGCCTGTTGGCGGCGGCGGAGCCGACGCCGGCAAGGATGACGAGCGTCGCCGCGAAGGCGGCGAGCAACCACGAACTGGTGCTGCGCATTGATCTCCCCCGTTCAGTCAAAGATCACAGGTCCCCACCTGTGAATGAGCATGATCACGGTACGACCGTGTCGTTGCTCCGTCAAGCCCTCCGGAAAGAGGACCTATGCGGTCCCGAGCCCGGTCCGCCGCGCCGCGGAGCGCTCGGCCGCGGTCGGCTCGCGCGCGGGTGCGGCGGCGGGCGCAGGCCGCGGCGCCGCGGCGGCCGCCAGCGCCGTTCCCAGCCCCAGCAGCGCCCACGTCATCGGGTCCTCCAGGAACGCCGCGTACACGAGCGTGTGGAACAACAGCGCGAGGAAGGCCGCGGCGATCGCCGCGCGGGCAGGCGAGCGGGCGGCGCCGGGCAGCAGGCGGGCGAATGCCGCGATCAGCAGCGCCACGTACGCGATCAGCCCGATCACGCCCTGCTCGGCGGCCACCGTCACCGGGATCGTGTGGGAAGCGGTCGCCGCGTCGCTCGACAGCTTGCGGCCCTCGTGCCGCCGGTACTCGCGCACGAACGAGCCGCTGCCGTACCCCTGCAGCGGTCGCGCCGCGAACAGGTCGCCGCCCCCGCGCACAAGCTGCGAGCGTCCGCTCGATGAGCTGTCGAGGTTGTGCAGATTCACCCCGAACGTGCGTGGCGTGATCAGCACCGCGGCGACGGCAAGCGCCGCCACCGCGGCCGCCGGCAGCAGTACCCGCCTCGAGCCCCAGCGCAGCACCGCGAGCGTCGCGAGGCCGACGAGCAGCGCGCCGAGCGACGACTGCGAGAGCGTCAGCACGAGCCCCGCCCACAGCGCCGCCAGCACCGCCGCGCCGATCCACACGGTCCGGGCGCGCGCGGCGGAGAGCGTCGTCGCCGCCACCGCCAGCATCGCGACGACGAGGAAGCGGCCGTAGATGTTCGGGTCGAAGAAGACCGAGTTCGTGCGGAAGTACGTGTGCAGGTCGTTCGAGGCGATCAGCTTCGGGTTGAGGAAGATGTGCTTCGTCGCGTACTCGACGCAGCCGATCGCGCTGAAGACGAGCGCCAGCCCGACGAGCAGTCCGAGGCACAGCCGCAGCAGCCGCTCGCTCCACTCGAGTTGCGCCAGCAGCACGAACAGCAGCGCGAACGGCACGATGAAGAACGCGATCTGCTGGAGCGCCTTGTCGAAGTCGGCCGAGTAGGTCGCCTGGATCCCGTACAGCGCGACCGACAGCGCGAGCAGGCGCTCCAGCCAGCCTGGAAGCCAGGGCGTCGACGGCGCCTCGTCGCGCAGGCCGCGCACGACCGCCGCCAGCGCTCCGGCGGCGATCACGGCGTACAGGGGGACGAGCAGGTTGGAGGTCGTGCCGCCGACCTCGATCGGCACGCGGAACGGCAGCGCGGCGAGCACGAGCAGCGGCAGTACGAGCCGGTTGCGCTCCATCGCCCACGCGAGCGCGACGACCACGCCGACGGCCGCGACGCCGCCGACGGCCGACGGCAGCGGATGGTCGCGCACGACCGCCAGCTGCGGCGAGTCCCAGATGTCCGCCAGCAGCAGCACCGGCGCCACCAGCAGCGCGCCGAGCACCGCGAGCGCACGCTGCCGCGGCTCGCGCGCGAGCAGGGCCGCCGCCGCCAGCAGCACCGCCGCGACCGCACCCGCCTTCGGCAGCGGGCCGGCGAGAGCGAAGGGCAGCGACGGGGGCATCGGCGCGCCGAGTGTAGACCCCGCGCTCCCCGCGCCCGCGCACGCGCGCCAGCGCCAGCGAGCCCCGCCCCCCGATCCTTTAGCCTGTCGTGGGTGCGGTCTCGCCGTTCCCCCCTGGCAGCGCTGACGCTGCTCTGCGCCCTGCTCGCGTTCGCAGCCGCCGGCTGCGGCAGCGGCGGCACCACGGTCGGCGGCGGCAACGAAGCGGCCCCGACGACGTCGACGCCGGCCGGCGTCCAGGCGGCCGCGTTCGACCCGCGCGACGCGCCGCTGGGCTGTCTCGCGTCGAAGGGCATCAGAGCGGAGAAGGACGTGAGACAGACCGACAGACTCGACGTCATGCCGCCGAGCAGCGGCGCCTACGTCGAGTTCGCCGCGACGCCTGCCGAGGCGCAGGGGCGGCAGATCCGCAACGAGGCGCCCGGCGCCGAGGTGATCGGCCCGCACCTGCTCACCGTCGGGCACCTCGGCGACGACGAGCTCAGAGCGATCGAGACCTGCCTGCAGGCGCAGGGCTCGAGATACTGAGCGGGGGCCCCTCGGTGTCCACGCGCACACGCCGCATCCTCCTGCTCGCGATCTGGGCGATCCCGATCGCGGGCGTGGTGTGGTGGGCGACGAAGCAGAGAGCGCCGACCTTCCCGAGCGACCTCGCCGGGATCATGGCGCTCGTCGGCGCGCTCGCGCTGTACGCCGTCGCGACGCTGATGCGCGGCGAGCGCTGGTTCCACATCCTCCGCCGCGCGGACGTCACGGACGCCAGCCGCGCCGACGCGCACGCGCTCGTGCCGGTCGGCTACATGGGCAACAACGTGCTGCCGGCGCGCGGCGGCGAGCTGCTGCGCACGTTCCTGCTCGGCGGCAGAGTGCAGACGACCAAGCGCACGATCCTCGGCACGATCCTCGCCGAGCGCGTGCTCGACGCGGTCGCGCTGGGCGTGATCCTCGTCGTGCTCGCGGCCGGCCTGCTGGAGAGACTGCCGAAGCCGAACGAGACGCTCGTGCTCGCCGGCGTCGCGGTGCTCGTGCTGGCGCTGCTCGCGGCCGCGATCGCGTTCCTGCGCTATCGCGAGCGGCTGGTCTTCGTGCTGCGCGCGCTGGCGCCGATGGCGGCGCCCAGCAAGCAGCTGCTGAGCCGCTTCGGACTGGTGCTGCTCGGCGTCTCGCTGCTGATCTGGGTCGTGGAGGCGAGCGTGTACATGGCCGTCGGCCACGCGGTCGACATCACGCTGAGCCTGCGCGACGGGCTCGCCGTCGTCGCCTTCACCAACGCGGCGGCGCTGATCCCGGCGGCGCCCGGCTACATCGGCACGTACGATGCCGCCGTCATCTTCGCCGTGGGCGCCGTCAGCGACGCGGCGAAGTCCACGATCCTCTCCTACCTGCTGCTGTTGCGCTTCGTCCTCTTCATCCCCATCACGGTCGTGGGCCTCGGACTGCTCGTGGTCCGCTACGGCGGCCTGTCCCGCATCCGCGCGGCGCGGGCGTCGGCGAGAGCCGAGGCCGCGACGGCGACCGTCTGAAGCCATGGCGACGTCGACCGCAGAGCTCGGCTCCTCACCGCACTGGCTCGCCACGCTGCGCGCGCGGCTGACGCCGACGGCCACCCCGCGCGAGGCGGTCACCGACGGTCGCGTCTACGCGCTGCTCGCGGCCGTCGCGCTCGCGCTCGCCGCGCTCACGCTGCTGTATCCGAGCACGCCGACGTACGACCCATGGGCGTGGATCATCTGGGGCCGGGAGATCGCGCACGTCGACCTGCAGACGACCGGCGGCCCGTCGTGGAAGCCGTTCCCGGTGATCTTCACGACGGTCTTCTCGCTGTTCGGCCAAGCGGCGCCCGACCTGTGGCTCGTGATGGCGCGCGGCGGCGCGATCCTCGCCGTGATCCTGGCGTTCCGGCTCGGCGCGCGGCTCACGAGCCGCGAGTGGAGCGTCGCCTCCGTCACGGCCGGCTTCATCGCGGCGGTTGCGCTGATCATCAGCTCGCAGTTCGTGCGCACGATGTCGCTCGGCAACTCCGAGGGGCTGATGGTGGCGTTCAGCCTGTGGGCGATCGAGCGCCATCTCGACGGGAAGTACCGCCAGGCCTACGTGCTCGTGTTCCTCGCCTCGCTGCTGCGGCCGGAGATCTGGCTGTTCCTCGGCATCTACGGCCTGTGGCTGCTGCTGATCGACCGCAGAGCGCTGTGGCTCGTCGTCTCGCTCGGCGTCGCGACGCTCGCGCTGTGGTTCCTGCCGGAGTACTGGGGCTCGGGCAACTTCATGCGCGCCGCCGACCGCGCGCAGCAGCCGAATCCGAACTCGCCCGCGTTCGCGAAGCACCCGTTCGTGAGAGTGATCCAGGACACGTGGCCGCTGGTGATCACGCCGGTGAAGGCGGCCGCCGCGTTCGCGCTCGTGCTCGCGGCGATCGACTGGATCCGCAACCGTCGTCAGGGCGCCGTGCTGGCGGTGGGCGCCCTCGGCCTCTCGTGGATCGTGTTGATCGCGCTGATGACGCAGGCCGGCTTCTCCGGCAACCCGCGCTACATCATCCTCGGCACGTCGCTGCTGGCCGTCTGCGGCGGCGTCGGCTTCGGCCGCGTCGTGCAGTTCGCCGGCGCGCTCGTCCAGCGCGTCTTCGGCCGCTCGCGCCCGCGCCTGGCGCTCGCCGCCGGCGTGCTCGCGTTCGCCGTGCTGTCGCTCGCGACCGTGCACTGGGCCGCGCCGCGCTTCAAGAACTTCGGCAAGCTCGACAAGGCGCTGCGCTACCAGGCGGAGCTGCGCTTCGACCTGCGCGACGCGCTCGCGAAGGCCGGCGGCGCGGGCGCCTTCAAGGCGTGCGGCAAGGCGACCGCCGGCAAGTTCAGCGTCCCGCTCGCCGCCTGGTACCTGCACGAGCACACGCTCGACGTCGGGCTCGTGCCGGCGCCGCAGGGGATCGTCGTCGCCGCGCGGACGACCAACAAGCAGTCGCTGAAGCCGCAGCCCGAGCAGCCGTATCCGCCCGGCTACAGAGCCGTGCAGACGGTCCGCACGACGACGCTGTTCTCGACCTGTCCCCGACCCGTCTCGGCGCCGAGCGCCTAGGCGCTCGCTAGCCTTCGGACGCGCATGGCAACGGTGGCCGTCTCCCGCTCCCGCCGCCGCTTCGCGCAGTTGCGCGTCTCCGACGCGCTGCTCGCCGGCGTCACCGTCATCGCGCTGATCGCACTCAGCGCATACGTGCGCACGCGTGCGATCGGCGGCTCCTTCTGGATGGACGAGGGCCTCTCGGTCGGCATCTCCTCGCACGCCTTCACGGACATCCCGGGCGTCTTGAGACAGGACGGCTCGCCGCCGCTCTACTACATGCTGCTGCACGTCTGGATGGACGTGTTCGGCCGCACCGAGACGGCGGTGCACTGGCTGTCGCTGACCGCCGCGCTGCTGACGATCCCGTCCGCGATGTGGGCGGGTTGGTCGCTGTGGGGCAAGCGCGCCGGCTACATAGGCGCAGTCGTCTGCGCGCTGATCCCCTTCCTCACCGCGTACGGCGAGGAGGCGCGCATGTACGCGCTGATGGCGCTGCTCGCGCTGCTCGCGAGCGCGTTCTTCCTGCATGCGTTCGTCTACCGGCGCCGCGGCTACATCGCCGCGTTCGCCGTCGGCCAGGCGCTGATGCTCTACACGCACAGCTGGGGCATCTTCTACGGCGTCGGCGCGTTCCTCGCGCTCGCGTACCTGTGGTGGGCGGCGCCGAAGCCCGAGCGCCGCGGCCTGCTGCGCGACGGCGCGCTCGCGTTCGGCGGCGCCGCGCTGCTGTACCTGCCGTGGGTGCCGACGCTGCTCTACCAGACGGCGCACACCGGAGCGCCGTGGGCGAACAAGCCGCGCTTCGGCGTGCCGATCCAGATCGCCAGAGACGTGCTCGGCGGCTACGGCCCGGCCGTCGGGCTGCTGCTCGTCGGCGGCTTCGGGGTCGCGCTGCTGCTCGGCGCGCAGCGGGCGCGCGCTGATCGCGAGCGCGAATCCGTCTTCGTGCTCGCCGGGATCGCGCTGATCACGCTCGGGCTCGCGTGGCTGCTGTCGCAGGTCTCGCCGGCGTGGGCCTCGCGCTACTTCGCCGCGATCGTCGGCCCGCTGCTGCTGCTGCTCGCGCTCGGGCTCTCGCGTGCGGGCCGGCTCGGGATCGTCGCGCTGGTCGTGATCTGCGCCTTCTGGGTCAAGCCGACCCAGTACGTCGACGGCTACAAGAGCGACGTGCGCGACATCGGCGCGGAGGTCGGCGCGCAGATGAGCCCAGGCGATCTCGTGCTCGTCGGGCAGCCCGAGCAGACGCCGCTCGTCTGGTACTACATGCCCGGCGGCCTCAGATATGCGGACACGATCGGCGCGGTCGGCGATCCGCGCCACATGAACTGGGTCGACGCGCTCGACAAGCTCCAAGCGGCGCAGCCCGACAGAGTGCTGCCGGCCCTGCTTGCTAACCTGCGGCCCGGCCAGAAGGTCCTGTTCGTGCGGCCCCTGACCGAGGGCGTGACGAACTGGAAGGCCCCGTGGACGCAGCTGGTGCGGCGCCGATCGGCCCAGTGGGGTGCGATCCTTGCCGGTGACACCTCGCTGCGGCAGCTCCAGGTCGCGCCGCAGTTCTATCGCGGCGCCTCGACCGTCGGCAACAGCGCCGTGCTGTACGAGAAGACCGCCAGACCCCAACTCCCTTGAGACTCCCACGCCCATGACCGAGAACGCTTCGCAGGACACCCGCCCCTACGTCGTCCTCGGCGGCGGCCCCGCCGGCCTCACCGCCGGCTACCTGCTCGCCAAGCGCGGCGAGCCCGTGATCGTGTGCGAGTCGACCGACATGGTCGGCGGCATCGCGCGCACCGAGGAGCGCGACGGCTACCGCTTCGACCTCGGCGGCCACCGCTTCTTCACGAAGGTGAGAGAGGTCGACGACCTCTGGCACGAGATCATGCGCGGCGAGTTCCTGCTGCGCCCGCGCCTCTCGCGCATCTACTGGCGCCGCAAGTACCTCCAGTACCCGCTGGAGGGCATGGACGTCGTCAAGAAGCTCGGCCCGGTCAACCTGATGAAGGCCGGCTTCTCGTACCTGTGGGCGGCGCTGAAGATGAAGCTGCGCCCCAACCAGCGCGAGGACACGCTCGAGCAGTGGGTCTCCAACCGCTTCGGCAAGTACCTCTACCAGCAGTTCTTCAAGACCTACACCGAGAAGGTGTGGGGCGTGCCGTGCACCGAGCTGCGCGCCGACTGGGCCGCTCAGCGGATCAAGGGCCTGTCGTTCTTCTCCGCCGCGAAGGCCGCGTTCCTCGGCAACAGAGGCAACAAGATCAGATCGCTGATCGAGGAGTTCCACTACCCCAGATTCGGCCCCGGCCAGATGTGGGAGAGAATGAAGTCCGACATCGAGGCCAGAGGCGGCGAGGTGCGCATGAACGCGCCCGTCACGAAGGTCGAGTTCGAGGGCAGCAGAGCAGTGCGCGTGGTCGCCGGCGGCGAGACGATCGAGTGCCGCGGCGTGATCTCCTCGCTGCCGATCTCGGTGACGACGAAGATCGCCGACCCGGAGCTGCCGGTCGACGTGCGCGACGCGGGCCGCGGGCTGCGCTACCGCGACTTCCTCACCGTCTCGCTCGTGATCGACGGGCCGGACCTGTTCCCCGACACGTGGATCTACATCCACGAGCCGGACGTCGAGGTCGGCCGCATCCAGAACTTCCGCTCGTGGAGCCCGTGGATGGTCCCGAACGACCACGAGACCTCGATCGGCATGGAGTACTTCTGCTTCGCCGGCGACAGACTGTGGACGATGGCCGACGAGGACCTCGTCGCGTTCGCGACGAAGGAGCTCGGCCAGACCGGCCTCGCCGACCCCTCCAAGGTCAAGAAGGGCTTCGTCGTGCGCGTCAACAAGGCCTACCCGGTCTACGACGCCGAATACGGCGAGCGGCTGGAGACGGTGCGCACCTGGCTCGACCCGCTCGAGAACTTCATCCAGGTCGGGCGCAACGGCCTGCACCGCTACAACAACTCCGACCACTCGATGCTGACGGCGATGCGGGCGGTCGAGAACCTCGTCGACGGCGCGCGGCACGACATCTGGGCGGTCAACGCCGAGAGCGTCTACCACGAGGAGGACCACGGGGAGGAGGAGGCCAACCCCTACCCGTACAAGGACGCGCCGCCGGAGACCGAGGCCGAGAAGGCCGCCGCTTCGTAACCGTCACGCCGGCCATGCGCCGGCGCTATCGTCGGCGCATGGCTCGCATCGTCGCGCTGCTGGTGATCGCGGTGCTCGCCGCGGCGCCCGCGGCGGGGCTGGCCGCCGCCACGACGGATCCGACCCAGTCGCCCTTCCAGCAGCAGGCGCCCGCTCCGACGCAGAACCAGGTCGGGGAAGTGCCGGCTCAGACCCAGGCGCCGGCGACGCAGACATCGGCCGACAACGGCTCGATCAGCGGCTGGGACGGCCTGCTGATCGGCGCCGGCATCGTCGCCTTGATCGGCGGCATCTGGTTCGTCATAGCGCGCGACGCCAAGCGCGCCACCGCCGGCCGCGTGCCCGCGGCCGACAGCGGGCTTGGCGGCAGCGCCACCCGCGCGTCGCGCAGAAGCCGCAGAATGAGCGCGGCCGAGCGCAAGAGGCGCAAGCGCGGCCGCGCCCACTGATCGCGCCGCCGCCCCGCGTGCGGCCAGCCCGAGTGACAGACTCCTAGGTTCTAACGCAGACCTGAACCGTCTCAGCGCGTGCGCGCGCGGAGACGACGTGAAACCAGGAGATTGACCATGTCCACCAACAGCTTCGACGCCAAGGCGACGCTGTCGGTCGGTGATCGCGACTACGAGATCTACCGGCTCGACGCGCTGCAGGCCGAACACGACGTCGCGCGGCTGCCGTTCTCGCTGAAGATCCTGCTCGAGAACCTGCTGCGCAACGAGGACGGCGAGACGATCCGCGCCGACGACGTCGTCGCGCTCGCGCGCTGGGACGCCAGCGCCCAGCCGAGCAAGGAGATCGCGTTCACCCCGGCGCGCGTCGTGATGCAGGACTTCACCGGCGTGCCCGCCGTCGTCGACCTCGCCGCGATGCGCGATGCGATGGCCGCGATGGGCGGCGATCCGTCGAAGATCAACCCGCTCGTGCCGGCCGAGCTCGTGATCGACCACTCGGTGCAGGTCGACGAGTTCGGCACGCGCTACGCGTTCGACGCGAACGCGAGACTCGAGTTCGAGCGCAACCAGGAGCGCTACGCGTTCCTGCGCTGGGGCCAGGGTGCGTTCGAGGGCTTCAAGGTCGTTCCGCCGGACACCGGGATCGTGCACCAGGTGAACCTGGAGTACCTGTCGCGGGTGGTGTTCGTGAACGAGGACGGCGGCGCCGCTCAGGCCTACCCGGACACCCTTGTGGGCACCGACTCTCACACCACGATGGTGAACGGCCTCGGCGTCCTCGGCTGGGGGGTAGGCGGCATCGAGGCGGAGGCGGCGATGCTCGGCCAGCCGATGTCGATGCTGATCCCGCAGGTGATCGGCTTCAAGCTGACCGGCGAGCTGCGCGAGGGCGCGACCGCGACCGACCTCGTCCTCACCGTCACGGAGTTGCTGCGCAAGCACGGCGTCGTGGGGAAGTTCGTCGAGTTCTTCGGCGCCGGCGTCTCGCGCCTGCCGCTCGCCGACCGCGCGACGATCGGCAACATGTCGCCCGAGTTCGGCTCGACCTGCGCGATCTTCCCGATCGACGCCGAGACGCTGCGCTACATGGCGTTCACGGGTCGCAGCAGCGAGCAGATCGCGTTGGTGGAGGCCTACGCGAAGCAGCAGGGCCTCTGGCACGACGAGCACAGCGAGGAACCGACCTACAGCGAGACGCTCGAGCTCGACCTGTCCGAGGTCGTGCCCAGCATCGCCGGCCCCAAGCGCCCCCAGGACCGCATCGCGCTGACGGACGCACAGCAGGCGTTCCGCGAAGCGCTGAACGGCTACGTCCCCGACCTCAATGGCAGCGACGACGCAGTCGCGGACAGCTTCCCCGCCAGCGATCCGACGTCAGCGCAGGACCCCTCCAACGGCGACGGCGCCCGCCACCAGACGGCCAGCGCCGAGCCGCAAACTGCACCGGCTGCGTCGGCAGTCGCCGAGCGTCGCGGCGGCGAGGTCCCGGTCACCCTCGCCGACGGCACCGAGACGACGCTTGACCACGGCCGCGTCGTGATCGCCGCGATCACGAGCTGTACGAATACGTCGAATCCGTCGGTGATGTTGGGCGCCGGCCTGCTCGCGCGCAACGCGGTGCAGCGCGGCCTGAGAGCGAAGCCGTGGGTGAAGACCTCGCTCGCGCCCGGCTCGAAGGTCGTGACCGAGTACTACGAGCGCGCCGGCCTCACCGGCGACCTCGACGCGCTCGGCTTCAACCTCGTCGGCTACGGCTGCACGACCTGCATCGGCAACTCCGGCCCGCTGCCGGAGGAGATCTCGAAGGTCGTCAACGACAACGACCTGGCGGTCTGCTCGGTGCTGTCCGGCAACCGCAACTTCGAGGGGCGCATCAATCCTGACGTCAAGATGAACTACCTCGCGTCGCCGCCGCTGGTGGTGGCGTATGCGCTGGCCGGCACGATGGATGTCGACCTGCAGAACGACCCGCTCGGCGAGGATGCCGACGGGCAGCCGGTCTACCTGCGCGACATCTGGCCGAGCGCCGAGGAGGTCGCGCGCACGATCGAGCAGGCGGTCCAGTCGGACATGTTCACGAAGTCCTACGACAGCGTCTACGCCGGCGACGAGCGCTGGCGCGGCCTGGAGACGCCGACGGGCGACCGCTTCGCGTGGGACGACGCGTCGACGTACGTGCAGAACCCGCCGTACTTCGTCGATCTGCCGGCCGAGCCCAAGCCGGTCACGGACATCGAGGGCGCGCGGGTGCTCGCGCTGCTCGGCGACTCCGTCACGACCGACCACATCTCGCCCGCGGGCGCGATCAAGCCGGACTCGCCGGCCGGCCGCTATCTCCAGGAGCACGGCGTCGAGCGCAAGGACTTCAACTCCTACGGCGCGCGGCGCGGCAACCACGAGGTGATGATGCGCGGCACGTTCGCGAACATCCGCCTGCGGAACCTGCTGGAATCGGATCCCGCCCTCCCGGAGGGCGGCGTGACGCTGTTCCTCGGCGGCGCCGAGGGCAGCGAGCCCGAGCAGATGGCGATCTACGACGCCGCGATGAAGTACGCGGCGTCGGAGACGCCGTTGGTGGTGCTCGGCGGCAAGGAGTACGGATCGGGCTCCTCGCGCGACTGGGCCGCGAAGGGCACGAACCTGCTCGGCGTGCGCGCGGTGATCGCCGAGAGCTTCGAGCGCATCCACCGCTCGAACCTCGTCGGCATGGGCGTGCTGCCGCTGCAGTTCAACGACGGCGAGTCGGCGAAGTCGCTCGGCCTCACGGGCCGCGAGGTCTTCACGATCGCCGGGATCGCAGGCGGGGAGGAGGTCCCGCGCGAGCTGACGGTAAGAGCCGACGACAAGCAGTTCACCGTCACCGTGCGGATCGACACCCCGAAGGAGCAGCGCTACTACCGCAACGGCGGGATCCTCCCGTTCGTCCTGCGCGAGTTGCTCGCGCGCGGTTGACGCCGCTGCGGGTCCGGCCGGCGCTGGCCGGACCCGCCGCTGTCGCGCCGACCGCCGAGCGGTAACGATCGCCCTATATTAGCCTCAGGGTGATCCTCGTGGTGCTGTTTAGCACCGTCACGGGAGCCCTGTCTGAGGTGAAGGTCAGCGCGGCGCCGAAGCATTCCGCACCGGTCCTTATGGAGCCCGTGATGGCCACTCCGGTGATGGTCCCGGCGGAGATTTCGTATTCGGGCCTGACAGGTTCGCTGGCGGCGCTCCTAAGTAGACAGGTGATTCCGCCGGTTTCATGGAGTGCAACCGAAAAGCCGACAACGTCAGTCCTGAGCCTTTCTATGTTCGGTAGCGCCCCTGAAAAGCCGGCGTAGCGGATGTGCCAAGGCAGCGTCGCGCTTAGCATCGTGGCGGTGAGCGCGGAACAGGCGCCCAAGGTGGCCCTGGTGATATAGCCGATTAGGGCACCGGCCGACTTAGCGATGATCCTTGTGTGCAGCGAGCCTTCGAGGGTAACCACGCAGTTCGTGGTGCCAAAGACACCCCTGAATCGCAATTCCCTGAAGGAAGCTCTGAAGGTCTGGCTGCTGACTTCAAAGCTCCTGGCAGATGCGGACGTCGCGAGCGCGCTGGCGAGCGAGCAAGCGACGACAACGGCGAGGACGACTCTTGCAAGGTTCATGTTGCCTCCGGGTAGGGATACGCGCCACTCAGGACGCAGGCGACCACGGAGCTGCGTCCCAAGCGCGCGTCAGCTGTTGGGATAAAGCAAGCGCGCCGCACAGGTGCGGCGCAAACGAGCGTCCTATATTAGCCTGACCGTGATCCTGGTGGTGCTGTTTAGCACCGTCACGGGAGCCCTGTCTGAGGTGAAGGTCAGCGCGACGCCGAAGCATTCTGCGCCCGTCCTTATTGAGCCTGAGAGCGTCTCGCCGGTGACGGTACCGCCTGAGAGTTCGTATTCACCCCTGAGGGGTTCGGTGGCGGTGCTCCTGAGTAGGCAGGAGATGCCGCCTGTTTCCCTGATTGCAAACGAGAAGCCGAGGATGTCGGTCCTGAGCCTGAGTATGTTCGGTAGCGTTCCTTCGAAGCCGGCGTAACGCGCGTGCCACGGGAGCGTCGCCGTTAGGATCGTGGCAGTGAGGGCAGAGCATGTACCCAGGCTCGCTCTCGTGATGTAGCCGATTAGCGAGCCGACTGTCTTCGTGATGGTCCTTGTGTGCAGCGAGCCTTCGAGTGTCACGGCGCAGCTGGTGGTGCCGAAAACACCCCTGAAGTTCACCGCGCTGAAGGTAGATCTCAACGTCTGACTGCTGGTCGACAGGTTCCTTGCGGGTGCCGCTGCTGCCAGCGCTCCGAACAAGACTGCGGCCGCGATGCTTACCATGGCCAGCCTGGCGGTCTTCATTGATGCCTCCCGATGTCGATGCTAGTGCAGCTATACAGCGGCAGGGGCGCTGTAGCTCAGCGCCCCTGCCGCCATCGCAACAACTATATTAGAGTAAGAGTGACAGCCGTAGTGCTATTTAGGACAGTTACGACGCCCCTACTGGAGGTGAATGTGCCAGCGGCGCCGAAGCATTCGGCCCCGCTCCTTATCGACCCCCCGAGTTCCGCGCCGGTGATCACGCCGCCAGCGCCGATGGTGAGTATGCCCCTAGCCGGTTCAGTCGCAGTGGTCCTGACTAGACATGAGATCCCGCCAGTTTCCCTTGTACTGAACGCGGCGCCGACGAGGTCCCTGGTCATCGACGTTATGCTGGGTAGCGCTCCTGAGAACGATGCGAAGCGCACATGCCAGGGAAGGCCCGCTTGTAGGATCGTGGCGGTACCGGCCGCGCACGGTCCGAGCCTCGCGGCGGTGATGAAACCCGTTAGCTGCCCCGCGATCTTGGCTATGGTCCTCCAGTGCATGGAGCCTTCGAGGGTGAGCTGACAGTTGGTGGTACCGAAGACACCCCTGAATATGACTTCCCTGAAGGAAGCTCTGATGGACTGGTTGCTGATGGAGAAGTTCCTGGCCGACGCCGTTCCCGCAACCGCGGTGAGAACGACGAGAGCGATTATGGCCGGACTCATTGCCCGTCGGGCAACGGCCCCGACGCCCCTGTGGCCTATATGACGAAGGTGCATGACGACGAACTTCTTTCTATTAATTAGCAGAGAAATAGTAGATACAATAGGAAAAAAAGAGCGGCGCTGCTGGGCAGCGCCGCTCGGCTCTCGCTAGAGAGATGTGACTATATTAGCCTGACCGTAACCCTGGTCGTGCTGTTTAGCACCGTGACAGCGCCCGCGTCGGACGTGAAGGTGCCTGCGGCGCCGAAGCATTCCGCGCCGGTCCTTATGGAGCCGGTGATGACCACGCCGGTGACGGTGCCGCCGGAGACTTCATATTCGCCCCTGGCCGGTTCGGCGGCCGTGCTCCTCGTTAGGCACGTGATGCCGCCGGTTTCCCTGACGGCGAAGGACGCGCCGACGACGTCGGTCCTGAGCTTGGTTATGTTCGGTAGCGCGCCTTCGAAGCCGGCGTAGCGGACGTGCCACGGGAGTGTCGCGGTTAGGATCGTGGCGGTGCCCTGCGAGCATGCGCCCAAGGTGGCCCTCGTGATGAAGCCGACTAGGGCGCCGACGGTCTTAGCTATGGTCCTTGTGTGCAGTGAGCCTTCGAGTGTGACCACGCAGTTCGTGGTGCCGAAGACGCCCCTGAATCTAACTTCCCTGAAGGTGGCTCTGAGCGTCTGGCTGCTGGTTTCGAAGCTCCTGGCGGAAGCTGTCGAGACGAGCGCGGCCATGAGCACCGCAGCGCCCACGACGCCGAGGAGCAGCTTGCTGAATTTCATGCTTGATCCTTTGCAGGTTCTTGGATGAATGAACGACTCACGGCGCGCGGTGCGCGCCGAGTACAGAGAATCGTGTGTTCGCGGCTTCCCCCTTTCGCCGACGGACAGTGGTGGCACGCCTCTGTAGACGTGCTCCGGGCGATGCAGCGCGACAGCTCCACCGCTGCAGGCAGGGTAGGAGGACCGGACGCCGGTGTCAAGAGGACGACAGCTCCGGTTTGCGGGAGGCTGAGGCGGGCGCTATGGTAGCCACGTCCGTTTTCAGAGGAGAGGGCCAAGGTGCTTCTGCGAGGAGACAAACGGTGGAAAGCGCGTCTGTGCGCGTTCGTGCTCGGCGCGGCGGCGAGCTGCGTCCTGCTTCCCGGAGCGGCCAGCGCCGCCCGGCATTACGAGAAGGTGTCCCCTGCTGACAAGGGGCAGGGCGACATCGTCGGCGACGGCCTCACGACCGTCGCCTCCCGCGCGGGCGACGCTGTCGCGTTCAACTCGCGGGCGCCCTTCGGCGACACCGTGGGCTCCGGCGTGTCGGGCCAGTCGCAGTTCGTGGCGCGGCGCAGCGACAGCGAGTGGTCGACTCACGCGATCACGCCGACGCCGCGACCCGACGCGTACCAGACCTTCTTCTCGCCGACGCGCCTGCAGAACTACTCCGACGACCTGCGTCAGGCCCTCGTGTGGGGGTACGACCTGCCGGGAGGCGGCGGGACGCCCCTGCGCAACAACATCTACGTCGAGGACACGGCCACGCTCGGCCTGCGGCCGGTGACCCTCTCCCAGGTCGACCCGCCGACGATCTTCGACTTCCTCGACCAACACACCTGGGGCATCTCGGCAGACGTGCTCCATGTGTCGTTCGTGTCTGCGACGCAGTTCCTGCCCGACGCCGCGCCCGGCGTACCGAACGTGTATCAGTGGGACGACGGCGTTCTGAGCCTGGCCGGCATCCTGCCGGATGGCACCGTCGATCCCTCTGGCTCGGATGTCGCCCCGGCCGACTATCCGGGCGCGATGTCCGCGGACGGCGCCCGCCTCGTCTTCACGGTGCCGTCGTCGACCTATGGTCCGTCGCAGCTGTTCATGCGCATCGATGAGGCCAGAACGGTCTGGATCTCTCAGCCGGAGCTGACAGACGATCCGCTGGATCCGTCGGACGATCAGCAGAACGACTCGAATCCGAGCCCTGCTGCCCTGGAGGGAGTCAGCCCCGACGGCCGCACCGTCTTCTTCACGACCGACGCGCGCCTCGTCGACAACGACAACAACGGTGCGCCCGACCTGTATCGCTACGTCGACAGCGCCGATCCCTCGAGACCCGGGAATCTGACCCGCATCTCGCAGGAAAGCGGTGAGCTCGTGGGCATGAGCGACGACGGCGAGCGCGTGTACTACCGCACGAGCATCAACCAGATGTGGGTTTGGGACCACGGCAGCACCAGACTCGTCGCCGATGGGGTGACGAAATCCGGGCTCGGGAACGAGTGGCCCAATTTGACGGCCTCCGATCCCGGCTTCGGCCGCGTCACGCCCGACGGTGAGTTCCTCGCCTTCTTCACAAGAGGCGACCTCCTCGCCAGAGGGACGAACAACTTCTTCGAGCTGTACGTATACGATCTGGCCGACGGCTCCCTCAACTGCGTCTCGTGCCCGTCGGGCCCGGCGAGAACCAACGCCCTCGTCCAGCCGTTTGTGACCACGGGCAAGCCTGAGATCTACAACATCGGCTTCCGCCCGCGGTTCCTGAGCGACAACGGGCACGTCTTCTTCTCCACTGCGGAGGAGCTGGTCCCGCAAGACAGAAACGGCGTCATCGACGCCTACGAGTACGACCCCGCCGTCGGCACCGTAAGCCTGCTCTCGACGGGAACGGGCAGAGACCCGACGATGTTCGCCGACGCAAGCGCAAGCGGTGACGACGTCTTCCTCGTGACCCGTCAGCAGCTCGTGAGCGCGGACCACGATGACCTCGTGGATGTGTACGACGCACGCGACGGCAGCTCGCTTCCGGTCGCGTCCGAGGACACGACGCCGCCGTGCGACGGCGACGCATGCCAGCCACCGCCCTCCGCGAGTCCACCGGATGACTCGCTTGGAAGCCTGCTGTTCGACGAGTCGACCACCGGCGGCGGAGCCAGGGTAAGCCTCGCGGTTCGGAAGCGCGTGACCGTGCACGGCGCGGCGGGATCGCTGCGCATCAGGCTCTCGACCGGCGGCAAGGTCACCTGGAGCGGCAGGGGCCTGCGCCGCGGAAGCATCAGACGCGGCAGAAGCGGGACGTACGTCCTGCGGCTGCGTCTCGGAAGACACGCGCGTGCGCGCCTCGACGCATCGGGCGCCTACACGACATCGCTCCATCTGCGCTTCGTCTCCGCCAGCGGGGGCGAGGTCCAGCACACCACGCGCGTCACGTTCAGAGCCGCGGCGAAGAAGGGACGCTGAGAGACATGAAGCGCATTCGAACGCTCAGACGGCTCTGCTGGAGCCTCGTGGTCGCGGCCGCTCTTGTGGCGGCGACCGCCGGCTCGGCGATGGCAGCGCCGTCGCTTGAGGTCAGAACGCTGATCCCGGACCATATTTCCGCCGGAAGACTCATGTTCACATGGGTCTCGATACTCAACACCGGCACCGATCCGCTCGACGGCGATTTGACCATCAGATACACGATGCCGCCGGGAGTCCCGCCCACCGATCCGCTCGTCAACTCCTCGAACATCAACCTGACCTGTCAGGCGGTGGGACAGGTGAACGAGTGCACCGGCGACGCGACGGGAATCCTGCCCGGAGTTCAGATCCGCCTCAGAGCGACCACCATGGTGGATCCATCCGCGAGCGGAACCCTGAACGGCTCGATCGAGGTGTCGGGCGGCGGCACCTCCGACGACTTCACCCAGCCCTTCACGCTCATCGTCGGCCCGAGCGGGCCGTTTGCGATCAAGGCGTTCGACATCGGCATGGGCGACACGCCTGTCGGACTCCCGTCGACGCGGGCGGGAAGCGACCCGACGACGGTTACGACCGGCGTCAGAATCCTGTCGGAGGCGCAGACGAACTTCGATCTGCCGTCGCCGAACCTCGTCGTCACCGCTCCGACCGAGAGCTTCCGCGACGTGATCGTGCACGTTCCGCCCGGATTCGTCGGCAACCCGACGGCGACGCCGAGCCGCTGCACGCCGAACCAGCTGACGACCCCGTTCGACCTCACCGTCATCCCGCAGTGCCCGCCTGAGAGCCAGATCGGCATCGTCCAGCTCAACGGCGGTGACATCGTTCCGCTTTACAACATCGAGCCGCCGATCGGCTCGCCGGCCGAGTTCGGCTTCTTCTACAACAGCATCGTCGTGACGCTGCTCGCGAGAGTGCGTCCGACGGATCACGGGATCGACATCGTCACCCAAAAGGCTCCGAGCTCGATCCCGGTGCCGAAGGTCGAGGTGACGCTGTGGGGCGCTCCGAGCGACGTCTCGCACGATCAGATGCGGACGATCTGCCTGCAGGGCGGCTACGGCTTCAACGCCTCGGAGGGCGACTGCTCGCTGAGAACGCGCAGCCGCGTCCCGTTCCTGCGGACGCCCACGTCGTGTCCGGGCACGCCGCTGCTGTGGGGCATCGACGTCGACACCTATCAGCACGTCGGCAGCTTCGTGCACTCCCAGACGGCGACCGGCCCGATCGAGGGCTGCCAGTACAACCCGTTCGACCCGGGCTTCGCGCTCGTCCCCTCCAGCCAGGCGCCGCATGCGCCGAGCGGGGTCGACGCGAGCGTCGCGATGGACCAGGGCGTCGACGTCAACGGCATCGCGCCGGCGGACATCAGACGCGTGAGCGTCACGCTGCCGGACGGCCTGACGATCAACCCGTCCTCGGCGGACGGGCTGGCGGCCTGCACCGACGCGCAGCTCGCACTCGGTCAGGACGGCCCGGGAACATGTCCCGACGCGTCGAAGCTCGGCACGGTCACGCTGAGAACGCCGCTGCTCGATCACCCGATCGGCGGGACGATCTTCCTGCGCACCCAGAACTCGGACGACCCGCTTTCGGGCGAGCTGTTCCGCCTTGGGCTGGAGATCCGCTCGGATCAGGACGGCATCGCGATCAAGCTTCCCGGCTCGATCAAGGCGGATCCGTCCACGGGCCAGCTGACGACGGTCTTCGACGACCTGCCGCAGCTGCCGTTCGAGTCGATGACGCTGCACTTCAAGCAAGGCCCGCGGGCGCCGCTCGCGTCGCCGCGCACGTGCGGGACGCACACGACGAACGTGCAGCTCGTCTCATGGGGCGACAGAGTCATCGACAAGAGCAGCTCGTTCACCACGACCGGATGCAAGGCGCCGACGTTCGACCCGACGCTGCGCGCCGGCGTCGAGCAGCCGGTGGCCGGATCGAGCAGCCCGTTCCACGTCTCGCTGAGCCGCTCGGACGACGACTCCGAGTTCAGCGGGCTCACGATCGACACGCCGAGAGGCCTGCTCGCCCGCGTCAAGGACGCCGAGCAGTGCTCGAATGCCGCGGCCACCACGGGTAACTGCCCGGCGGCCTCGCAGATCGGGCACGCGACGGTGGCCGCGGGCGTCGGCAGCAACCCGTTCTGGGTTGGCGGCGGTCGCGTGTACCTGACGGGCCCCTACAGAGGAGCTCCGTACGGTCTCGCCGTCGCGGTCGACGCCGTCGCCGGGCCGTTCAACCTCGGCACGGTGGTCGTCCGCCAGGCGATCCACGTGGATCCACGGACCGCTCAGCTGAGCGTCGTCTCGGATCCGTTCCCGACGATCGTGAAGGGCGTGCCGCTGCACATCCGCTCCGTGCGGGTGGCGGTCGACAAGGCCCACTTCATGGTCTCGCCGACCAACTGCTCCACGCAGAAGGTGGGCGCCACGGCGACGTCCACGGACGGCTTGAAGGCGTCGATGTCGTCGCGGTTCAAGGTGGGCGGCTGCAAGAACCTGAAGTTCTCGCCGAAGCTCAGCCTGTTCGTGGGCGCGAGCGGCCACACGCACCAGCGCCAGTCCACGCCGTTCAAGGCGGTGCTGACGCAGAAGCCCGGTCAGAGCAATCTGAGATCGGTGAAGGTCGTGCTGCCGCAGACGCTCGCCGCGTTGCTCAACGTGGTCAACAGAGCGTGCACGTTGAGCGAGTACCAGAACGACAGATGCCGCAAGGCGGAGGCGGGCTCGGCGGTCGCGAAGACCCCGTTGCTCAAGGACCCCTTGAAGGGCGGCGTCTTCTTCGTGAGACACCCTGGGCGCCCGCTGCCCGACCTGATGGTCGCGCTGCGCGGGGACATCGACATCGACCTCGTCGGTCGCGTGACGATCCCCGGCGGTACCCAGTTGGCGACGAACTTCGACACCATTCCGGACGCACCGGTGACGAAGTTCACGCTGAAGCTCGTGGCGGGGAGCCACGGTCCGCTCGGCGTCTCGGCCCGCAACCTCTGCTCGAGGAGCAGCAAGCGGGCACCCGCGCTGGTCCAGATGAAGGGCCAGAACGGCGACGGGTTCACGCGTCACCCGCGGCTGCACATCCGCGGGTGCGGGAAGTAGGTTCGCTGACGGAACGGCAGCACACACGGCGCGGTCGGCTTGGGGGAGCCGGCCGCGCCGTTGCCGTCTCTGCGCTCCGCGACAGCTAGGGCGGGAGGATCGCCCGCTACTTCGGCGTCGGGAACTGCGCGCGCATCATCGCGTCCCACACGCGATCCGGCATCAGCCGGCGCGAGGGGATCGACAGCTTCGCCGACGGCGTGATCGTCACGCGCGTCGGTGCGCGGCGCTTGCGGATCGACTTCTCGATCACCTTCGCGACGCGGTCCGGGCCGGCGCCGAGCAGCCGCAGCGGCCCCTCGTACGCGCCGGCTGTGGCGCTGCCGACCGTGGCGTTGAACTGCGCGTAGGGGTCGCCCGCGGCGGCAGCCGACGCTTGCGCGTCGTCGACCGACTGCATGCTCGCGACCGCGGCGTTGCCGAACTCGGTCGTGATCAGGCCGGGCTCGAGCAGGATCACGTCGACCCCGAAGCCGCGTACCTCGAAGCGCAGCGCGTCGCTGACGGCCTCGATCGCGTGCTTCGTGGCGTGGTACCAGCCGCCGCCCGGGAACACGAGCTTGCCGCCCATCGAGCCGAGCATCACGATCTTGCCCCAGCGCTGGTCGCGCATCTTCGGCAGCACGAGCTGCGTCAGCCGCGCGAGCCCGAACACGTTCGTCTCGAACTGCTTGCGGACCGCCTCCAGCGGCACCGTCTCGATCGCGCCGCTCTGCGAGTAGCCGGCGTTGTTGATCAGCACGCCGACCGCGCCGTGCGTCCCCTCGATCGTCCGCACCGCCGCGACCATCGAGTCCTCGTCGGTCACGTCGAGCGCAAGCGTGCGGCAGCCGGCCGCCTCCAGGTCCGCGATCGAATCCAATCTCCGGGCGGTCGCATAGACCGTCCACCCGCTCGCGGCCAACCGCCGCGCCGTCGCCCGCCCGATCCCGGACGAGCACCCTGTGATGAGCACTGCTTTCGAGACGTCTCCCATGCGCCGGACCCTAGCGCGTCCGACTGGCTGTCGAGCCAGGACGGGAAGGCCTACGACCGCACGAGTCTCTTATAAGCGATGCGGTGCGGGCGGTCGGCGGCGTCGCCCAGGCGCTCGCGGCGCTCGGACTCGTACGCCTCGAAGTTGCCCTCGAACCAGCGCACCTGCGAGTCGCCCTCGAACGCGAGCACGTGCGTCGCGATGCGGTCGAGGAACCAGCGGTCGTGGGAGATCACGACGGCGCAGCCGGGGAAGGCGAGCAACGCCTCCTCCAGCGCGCGCAGCGTGTCGACGTCGAGGTCGTTCGTCGGCTCGTCGAGCAGCAAGACGTTGCCGCCGCTGCGCAGCAGCTTCGCGAGGTGCACGCGGTTGCGCTCGCCGCCGGAGAGCTTGCCGACCTTCGCCTGCTGGTCGGTGCCCTTGAAGTTGAAGCCGCTCACGTACGCGCGCGAATTCATTCTGTGATCGCCGACCATGATGTGGTCCTCGCCGCCGGAGATCTCCTCCCACACGGTCTTCTGCGGGTCCAGCGCGTCGCGCGACTGATCGACGTACGCGAGCTCCACCGTGTCGCCCAGCCGCAGCGACCCCGCGTCCGGCTGCTCCTGGCCGGTGATCATGCGGAACAGCGTCGTCTTGCCGGCGCCGTTGGGCCCGATCACGCCGACGATCCCCGAGCGCGGCAGCTTGAACGACAGGTCCTCGATCAGCAGCTTCTCGCCGTAGCCCTTCGACAGCCCCTCGGCCTCGATCACGACCTCGCCGAGGCGCGGGCCGGGCGGGATGTGGATCTGCACCTGGTCGAGTCTCACGTTGCGCTCCTCGGCCAGCAGCTGCTCGTAGGCGTTCAGGCGCGCCTTCGGCTTCGCGCGCCGCGCGGACGCGTTCATCCGCACCCACTCGAGCTCCTTCGCGATCGTGCGTCTGCGCGCCTTGTCGGAGCGCTCCTCCTGCTCCAGCCGCTCCTGCTTCTGAATCAACCAGCCGCTGTAGTTGCCCTCGTAGGGGATCCCGCGTCCGCGGTCGAGCTCCAGGATCCAGCCGGCGACGTTGTCGAGGAAGTAGCGGTCGTGGGTGATCGCGACGATCGTGCCTCTGTAGTCGTGCAGGTGCTGCTCGAGCCATGCGACCGACTCGGCGTCGAGGTGGTTCGTCGGCTCGTCGAGCAGCAGCAGGTCGGGCGCCTTCAGCAGCAGCCGGCAGAGCGCGACGCGGCGCCGCTCGCCGCCGGAGAGCTTCGTCACGTCGGCGTCGCCGGGCGGCAGCCGCAGCGCGTCCATCGCCGTGTCGAGCATCGTGTCGAGGTTCCACGCGTCGGCCGCGTCGATGCGCTCCTGCAGGCGCGCGAACTCGTCGGCCGTCTCGTCGGAGTAGTTCATCGACAGCTCGTTGAAGCGGTTCAGCAGGTCGCGCAGCTCGGCGACGCCGTCCTCGACGTTGCCGCGCACGTCCTTGTCGGGGTCGAGCGCAGGCTCCTGCTCGAGCAGGCCGACGCTCGCGCCGGGCGCGAGCTGCGCCTGGCCGCGGTACTCGGTGTCGGTCCCCGCCATGATCCGCAGCAGCGTCGACTTGCCCGCGCCGTTGTAGCCGAGCACGCCGATCTTCGCGCCCGGGTAGAAGGACAGCGAGACCTCTCTCAGCACCTCCTTGTCGGGCGGGAAGGACCGCGACAGGCGGTGCATGGTGAAGATGTACTGGCCGGCGCTCATCGAGCGGTGGAGGATAGCCAGCGCGCGGCTTCGCGGCGCTCAGGCAGGCGGTGCGACGGCCGCCGTCCGGCCTGCCGCGCTGCGCTCGCGCCATGCCAGCACCGCCGCCGGCACGATCGCCAGGGCGGTGATGCCGACCGCCCACCAGAAGGTCGTCCCGAACGCGCTCGCGAGCGGCTCGGCGGCACGCGCCCGCACGGCGTCCGGCACCGACCCGAGCGATCCGCCGCCCGCGCCGCCGAACGCGTTCGTCAGCTCATGCGTCAGCACGACCGCCAGCAGCGCCGTGCCGATCGATCCGCCCGTCCGCTGCAGCGCGTTCAGCGCCGCCGTCGCGCGCGGCACCTGCGGCCGCTCCAGCTGCGCGTAGGCGGCCGCCATCGTCGGCATCATCGCGCAGCCGAGGCCGATGCCGCGGACCACCAGGGCGACCGTCAGCAGCGCGTACGACGTGTCTGCCTGCACCAACGCGAGCGGCAGCGTGCCGAGCGTCAGCAGCGCGAACCCGACCGTCGCCACGTGCCCGCCGCCGACGCGGTCGGTCAGGCGGCCCGCGAGCGGCATCACCGCCGCCGCGCCGAGCCCCTGCGGCGCCATCAGCAGGCCCGTGTCGAGCGCGCTCTCGCCGCGCGCGACCTGGAAGTAGAGCGCCAGCACGAGGATCGAGCCGAACAGCGCCGCGCCGGCCAGCGTGATCGACAGCGCCGCCGGGCGGAAGCAGCGCTGTGCGAACAGCCGCACGTCGACCAGCGGCCGCGCGGTGTGCCAGCCGTGCCAGGCGAACAGCGTCAGCAGCACCAGCCCGGCGAGGATCGGGCCGAAGGCGATCGGCGCCCCGATCCCGCCGTGCGACTCGACCTCGGACAGGCCGAACACCACCAGCGCCAGCCCCGGCGGCAGCAGCGCGACGCCGATCCAGTCGAGCCGGCCGGCATCCGCGCGGCCCTGGTCGTCGTGCAGCAGCCGCGCCGCCAGCACCAGCGCCACGAGCACGACCGGCACGTTGACGTAGAAGATCCAGCGCCACGAGACGCTGTCGACGATCAGGCCGCCGATCACCGGGCCGAACACCGGCGCCAGCAGCATCGGCACGCCGATCACCGCCATCACGCGCCCGACGCGCCGCGGCCCCGCCGTCTGCGCCAGCAGGCTCATCCCGACCGGCATGATCATCCCGCCGCCGATCCCCTGCACGACGCGGAAGGCGATCAGCGAGCCGGACGACCACGCCGCCCCGCACAGCACCGACCCGATCCCGAAGATCGCGACCGAGCTCATCCACACGCGCTTGGAGCCGAAGCGCTCGGAGAACCAGCCGCTCAGCGGGATCACGATCGCCAGCGACAGCAGGTAGCCGGTCGCGACCCACTGGATCTCGTCGAGCGGCGCCTGCAGCTCGCGCGCGAGCGTCGCCAGCGCGACGTTGACGATCGTCGTGTCGAGGATCGACATGAAGACGCCGAGCACGACGACGCCGGCGACGATCCATACGTCGCGCCCGAGCGGGGCGTCCGCCCCCGTCGGAGCGGGTGCCCGCCCCGTGAGCTGCTCGCTTCGGCTGCCTGAGGCCACCCTCCGCCGCTACCCTCGGCGAAGTCATGCCAACCGTGTTCGACGTCGAGCAGGCCATCCTGCTGCTGGAGCTTGAGCCGCCCTTCGACAAGCGTGCCGTCCAGCTGGCGCGCCGCCGGATGGCCAAGCGCTGGCACCCGGACATCGCCCCGCCGGGACGTCAGCACGAGCACCAGCGCCACCTGCAGGCGATCAACGAGGCCGCCGACCAGCTCGAGCAGCTGGCCGAGACCTCGCGCGGCGGCAGAGTCTCGAACAACGCCGTCAAGGTCGCGGCCGCCGCCGCGCGCAAGCGCCGCGCCGAGGAGGGGGCGCGCGCCTACGCCGAGCAGCAGCGCCGCCAGGAGGAGGCCGAGGAGCAGGCCAGACACGACCCGTTCGGCTCCCGCGTCCCGGATCACTCGGTCGTCCACCGCTACGCGCGCTGCAACGCCTACCCCGAGTGGGGCGTCGGCTCGGTCACCGGCATCTACTTCTCCGGCGAGGGCGACGACACGCAGCAGTGGGCGCGCGTGAGGTTCCAGCACGGCATCCGCACGATTCCCGCCGGCACGCTGCACTTCGTCGACTTCTCCAAGCCCGACCCGGCGGCCGAGCGCGTCGAGCGCTTCATGACGGCCGCGCGCCACGCGCTCGCGGAGGGCGATCCGAGACTCGCCGCGCAGCGGCTGATCTACGCGCGCGACGCCGACCCGCGCAACCCCGTCGTGCTGCGCCAGCTGACGGTGGCCTTCTGGCAGTCCGGGAACCTCGCCGCCGCCGGCCGCGCGGTGCGCGACTGGGCGCGCGCCGAGCCCGACCGCCCGACGCCGCACCGCTTCGCCGCCCGCATCTACGAGGACATGCGCGCCTACGACCTGGCGCGCGACGCGGCCGTCAGAGAGACGACCACCGCCCCCAACGACGCGTCCGCGTGGGAGCGGCTCGGCCGCCTGCGGATGCGGCTCGGCGATCGACCGGGCGCTCAGGCGGCGCTCGAGCGCGCGCGGGGCATCGCGCCGACGGTCGAGGGCCTGCTCGACCTCGCGCTCGTGCACCAGCTGTCCGGCGACGTCGGCGCCGAGGTGACCGCCTGCGAGGCCGCGACGCTGCTCGCGCCGCAGTCGCGCGTCGCCTGGTCGCGCTACGCGCACGCGCTCGCGCGCACCGACCGCGTGAGCGACGCGATCGAGGCCTGCGAGCACGCGCTGACGCTCGGCCGCGACCCCGAGGTGCTGTCGCTGCTGGGCGCGCTGCGGGAGCGCGCACCGCGCGTGCTGCCGGCCGAGAGCATCGCGTCCTGAACCGCGTCTCGTCTAGACTCCAGCGTGGCTTGGGGCGGTCCGCCAAACAGGGTCGCCGGCCACATGCGCGAGTAGCTCAATTGGTAGAGCACCGGCCTTCTAAGCCGATGGTTGCGGGTTCGAGCCCCGTCTCGCGTGCTTGTCTGAGGATGGGGGGATGACCGACAACCTGCTGGATGCCGTCGAGGCGACGCTGCGCGCCGTCGACCCCACCGGCTTTCGCGTCGTACCGATCCTCAGAGCGGATGCCGGCGCCGACGTGAGCGCGATCGCGCTGGCGCCCGAGCTCGCGGCGCAGGCGCTGGAGGCGCTGCAGGCCGATCCCGCGATCGCCTCGGTGGAGCAGCAGGGCCAGCGCTTCCTGATGCGCTACGTCGACGAGCGGATCGCGGCGACGGGAACGGAGCTCGAGGCCGGCCGCCTCGCCGGCATGGAGACCGACGACCTGCGCGCCGGCACGCGCGCGGTCGTCGACTTCTGCGACCCGAACGCGACGAAGGCGCTGCACGTCGGGCACCTGCGCAACATCGCGCTCGGACAGGCGGTCACGATGGCGCTGCGCGCCGCCGGCGCGCAGGCCGAGCGGCAGTCGCACATCGGCGACGCCGGCCGCTCGATGGGCGAGGCGATGGCGGGCTACCAGCGCTACGCCGCGCCGCAGACGCCGGAGCAGGCGGGCAGAAAGGGCGACCAGTTCGTCGGCGAGCTGTACGCCCGCTACGCGCGCGAGGAGGGGCCGCCGGCCGAGGTGGCCGACGGCGATGCGCCCGTCGCCCGCGACCTCGACGAACGCGACGACCTCGCGCAGCAGCTGCTGACCGGCGTCGAGCAGGAGGACCCGGAGGCGGTCGCGCTGTGGCGGACCGTGCGCGACTGGGCGGTCGAGGGCCAGAACGCGACGCTGGAGCGCCTCGGCGTCCACTTCGAGCGGATCATCTACGACTCGCAGCGCACGCAGACGAGCAAGGCGGTCGCGCAGCTCGGCATCGAGCGCGGCGTCTTCGTCAGAGAGCCGCGCGGCACGATCGCCTACTTGACCGGCGACGACAGCTACCCGGTGATGCCGCTCACGCGCGCCGACGGCTTTCCCACGCACCACCTGCGGGTCGTCGCGATGTGGCGCGACATGATGCTCGAGCTGCAGGGCGCCGACCTGATCCACCTCTCCGGCGACGAGTGGAAGGCGCACGTGATCCACGCCGAGGAGCTGCTGAGCAGACTCGAGCCCGACCTGCGCGTGCTGCCGAGCCGGCACATCGTCCACGGGATGGTCTCCTCGGAGGTCGACGGCGAGCTGAGCTCCTCCAAGGGCACCGCGCAGCTCGTCGACGAGCTGCTCGACGAGCTGGCCGCCAGGCCCGAGGTGCAGGCGCTCGCGCGCGAGGACGAGCCGCTCATGAGCGCCGACGACCTCGTCGCGATCGCGGTGCTCGGCTTCTGCCTCGACAAGCCGGTCCACAAGGGGCTCGTGATGCCGAGCGTCGCGCACTTCCTCGACCCCGACCACAACCTCGGCTGGCGCATCGCGCTCGCGTGGGCGAAGGCCTGGGAGGCGGCGAACGACGGCGCTCCCGAGCCGGCCCCGGGGGATCAGGCGTACCGCCACATCGTGCTGCAGGCGCAGGTCCACCGCCGCAACCTCGCGGTCGCGCTGGAGGACCTCGACCTGCTCAAGTACGTGCGCTACGTCGGCCACCTCAGCGGCTGGTATCTCGACGCCGCGCACGATGCACGCGTCGGACGCGTGATGCGTGCCATCCTTGTCTGCGGGCTCGGGACGCTCGGGCTCGTGCGCGCCGGCTACGACGCCGCCCGCGCCGAATTGCTGCGCCGCGCCGAGACCGCCCAAGCCGCGACGGGCTGACCGATCAAGGGAGCTGCCACGCCATGAATCCCCCCGAGGGCACCACAGCGACCACCACCGACGAGCGCGTCCTCAACGAGCTCGACACCTACGGCCCCGCGTACATGCGCGTCGCGGAGGCACTCGGCGGCTACGAAGAGACCGAGCAGGAGGCGGCGCAGGTCGTCGAGCTGCTGGGCCTGCAGCCGGGCGATCTCGTGCTCGACGCGGCGTGCGGCTTCGGGCGCTTCGCCGCCGCGCTCTCCAGACACGGGGTCGAAGCGGTCGGCATCGACATCTCGCCCGCGGCGATCGCGGAGGCGCAGCGCAGATGCCCCGGCCCGCGCTATCTCGTGCACGACCTCACGCAGCCGCTGCCCGACGGCGTCGGCCCGTTCGACGCGCTCGTGAACGTCTACTCGTCGTTCGGCTACGGCATCACGGAGTCCGAAGACCAGGAGATGCTCGCCTGCTTCCACCGCGCGCTGCGGCCGGGCGGCTGGATCGTGATGCAGCTGAGCGACCTCGAGCGCTCGCGCCACCGCCTCAGAAGCGACGCGGAGCCGGTGGTGCGCTGGACGAACGGCGTGAAGGAAACGCTCACCGTCGACTTCTCCACCGGCAGACTGCACGTCCAGTACGAGCTCGACGGCGACGTCGTCCACTCGCGCATCCGCATGTACGAGAAGGAGGAGCTCGTGCGCATGCTGGAGGCGGCGGGCTTCTCGGACGTCAGCATGTACGGCGACTTCACCGGCAAGCCGAAGGAGCCGGCGGACCGGCTCGTGCTGGTGGCGCGCGCGTGACGCGGGAAGGGACCGAGGACGTGGGCAACCTCAACGACGTCGACGCGATGGGCCCCGCGTTCATCGCCGTCTCCGATGCGCTCGGCCGCTACGAGGAGACGCGCCGCGAGTGCGAGCAGATCGTCGCGCTGCTCGGGCTTGCGCCCGGCGCGCGCCTGCTCGATGCCGGCTGCGGCTTCGGCCGCACGGTCGGCGTCTTCGCCGAGCTCGGCTTCGAGGCGGTCGGCGTCGACATCTCGCCGGCGGTGATCGAGGAGGCGCGCAAGCGCAACCCCGGCCCGACATACCTCGTGCACGACCTGACCGAGCCGCTGCCGGCGGACGTCGAGCGCTTCGACGCGATCGTGAACGTCTACTCCTCGTTCGGCTACGGCGAGACGGTCGCGGACGACCAGGCCGTGCTGCACACCTGGCACGACGCGCTGAAAGACGGCGGCGCGCTCGTGATGGAGCTCTCCGACATCGAGCGCTCGCAGGCGCGCCTCGGCCCGCTCGGGACGGTCGTCGACCGCGAGGACGACGGCGTCCACGAGCACCTCTGGTGCGACCCCGAGACGCACATCCTCCACGTCAGATACACGGCGCCCGACGGGCGGACGCTCGACGTCGACACGCGCCTCTACGAGGCCGGCGAGCTGGTGGCGATGGTCGAGCAGGCGGGCTTCCACGACGTCCGGCGCTACGGCGGCTTCGACGCGCACCCGAAGCAGCCGACAGACCGGCTCGTGCTGGTGGCGCGGGCATGACGCGCGGCGCATCCGGCCGCCGCACAGCCGTCGTCGTCGACGCCTACTCGACCGGCGCGAGACTCGCGCCGCGCTTCCACGCCGCCGGGCTCGACGTCGTGCACGTGCAGGCCGCGCCGCAGCCGCCGGACTTCTACCTGCGCGCGCTCAAGCGCGAGGACTTCGTCGCGAACATCGTCCACGCGGGCGACATCGAGGCGACCGCCGAGCAGGTCGCCCGCTTCGACCCGGCCTTCGTCGTCGTCGGCTCCGAGCCCGGCGTGCTCGTGAGCGACGCGCTGAGCGAGCGGCTCGGGCTGCCGTCCAACGGGACGAGGCTGAGCGCCGCCCGCCGCGACAAGCACCTGATGGCCCAGGCGCTGCGCGACGCCGGCGTGCGCGCGATCGAGGAGATCAAGACCGGCGACGCCGAGCAGGCGGTCGCGTGGGCGATCGGACGCGGCGACTGGCCGGTGGTCGTGAAGCCGGTCGACAGCGCCGGCACCGACGGCGTCGTGCTGTGCGAGACGCCCGAGGCGATCCGCGCCGCGTTCGCGGAGACGATCGGCAGGCCGAACGCGCTGCACGGCGCCAACGAGCAGCTGCTCGTGCAGGAGCTGCTGCGCGGCACGCAGCTGTTCACCGACTCGATCAGCTGGGACGGCGTGCATCACGTCTCCGAGTGCTGGCGCGACAACAAGCTGCGGCTCGGCGAGGCGTTCGTCTACGACTACGAGGAGCTGCTCGACCCGCGCGGCGAGCAGCAGGACCAGGTGATCCCCTACGTGCACACGGTGCTCGACGCGCTCGGCATCACGTACGGCCCGGCGCACACCGAGGTGATGCTGACCGACAGCGGCCCGGTGCTCGTCGAGTGCGGCGCGCGCATGCACGGCTCCGTGCGCGACGACGTGATCGACCGCTGCACGCCGTCGCACGTCACCGTCACCGTCGACGCCTACCTCGACCCGCCGTCGGTCGCGCGCCGCGCCGCGACGGGCTACACGCTGCAGGCCGCCTCCTACTGCGTGATGCTGATCTCCCACGAGGGCGGGCGCGTCGTCGCGCCGGCGGGCATGCGCGAGGTCGAGCGGCTCGAGTCGTTCGCCGGCACGATCTCGATGGCGGAGCCGGGCGACACGATCACGCCGACGGTCGACCTCTTCTCCTGCCCCGGGATCATCTACCTAGTGCACCCCGACCGCGGCGTCCTCCAGCGCGACTACGACCGCATACGCGAGCTGGAGGAGACCGTCGGGATGTTCGAGCTCGACGCCGTCGAGCAGCCGGCCGCGCGCTAGAGGTACGCCAGCGAGGTCGGCACGCCGCCGAGCTCGTCGCGGATCTTGCGCAGCGTCGGCGCGAGAACGCTGTCCTCGCGCCAGCCGTAGGTGTCGAGCACGCGCTGCACGGCCGGGGGCTCCGGCGCCGAGACGACGTCGCGCTCGAGCGCCGCGCACAGCTTGTGGATTCCCTCGACGACCTTGCCCGTCTCCCACGAGATCGTGCCGTCGGGGTGGACGTCGATCGCGCCATGCGTGGCGAGGAAGCTGAGCTCGACGGAGGCGGCGCCGGCGTCGCCCCAGTTGCGCGGGTGGCGGCGCAGGTAGTGCAGCGCCTCGGCGAGGTAGATCGCGACCATGTCGTCGAGCGAGCAGCCGGCCAGTTCGAGCCACGTGTCGGTGAACGCCATCGCGCTGCCGTACGCGTCCGCTATCGCCTCCTGCAGCGCGTACCACGGCTCGTGACCGACGTCCTTCGGCTCCACGCGCCCGACGCGCGGGGTGGTGACCGCGTGCGCGATGTCGTGGCCGCGCATCCAGGTGATCAGGACGTTGCGCACGTCGACGCTCGGGTTCGGCCGGTAGCCCTTCAGCAGCGCGTCGCCGAGCGGCTTCGAGATGTACTGGTAGCGCAGCCCGTAGACATTGCGGAAGAGGATCGTCTTGTTGAAGACCTCGCCGTAGCCGGCGCCCTCGTCCTCGGGCAGGAAGTAGGCGAAGTGCTTCGGGAAGGCGTTGCTCTCGCCGCCCATCGCGATCAGGTCGGTCACCTGCATCGCGAAGATGCCGCCGACGGTCACGTCGGGCGTCCCGCAGTAGCCGTTGACCTCGTCCAGCACGGCGCCGGAGGAGGCGTCGAGCGCGGCGATCAGCGCGTCGCCCTGCTCGTGCGCGCTGCACGCGACGACGGAGTGCAGCGGCGTGCGCGTCTTGTTGCGGAACGTGCACATCGGGCCCGCGATCACGGTCAGCGGCTGCGGCGCCGTGAGCGCCGCTTCGTCGTGCGCGATCGCCGTGTCGTGGCGCAGCTCGACGAGCGCGGCCGCGCGGCGGCGCAGCATGTCGGCCTGCTCGGGCGAGATCGCATCGGAGTCGGCGAGCTCCTCCATCAGCTCGGCGGACGCCTTCGCGAGCATGCGTGCATGCCCCTCGTGGACGAACGCGCCGTCGATCGACTGCAGCGCGCGCAGGGAGTCGCCGAGCGCGGCGAGCTGGCGCAGCTGCGGCAGCAGCGCCTCGACGTTCTTCGGCAGCTGCGGATCGAGGTCGACGCCCGTGAGCGTGTGGTTGTCGTGCTCGGGCCAGATCAGCGGCGCGGGCGTGCGGACGACGGTCGAGGCGGTGGAAGCGGTGGCAGTCATGGTTGCGGTGATCTCCTGAAGTCGAAGGGCTGACACGGGTAGGCAGAGCTGCTTCGTCGGGCCGTTCGCGGCCTGTGGTGACGAACTAGCGTCTTCGACCTGTGATGTCAGCGAAGGCGATCACGGTGTACCGAGAGGATGGTAGACGAGCGGTCAACGCACCGGCAAGCAGCGTCAGCTCGACGCCGCGAGCGCGGCATCGCGCGACTCGTGGGTCGGGATCGTTCCGATCAGCCCGGCGATCGTGAGCATCCGCAGCACCGGCGTCGCGGCCGGCACGACGAGCCGCAGGCTCTGCTGGCGGTCCGTCAGCTCGCCGGCCAGCTCGAACAGCAGGTTGATGCCGGCGCTGTCGAGATAGGTCGTATCCGTCAGGTCGACGACCAGTGCCGTGCTGCGATTCGTCAGCAGCGTGCGCAGGCGCTCGCCGACCTCCTGGACGTTCGAGGAGTCGATCTCGCCCTCGACCGCGGCGATCGAGATGTCGTCGCGTCGCTCCTCGACCACGCGCACGAGCAGGCTCATGCCGCCTGCTTTCCGAGCGTGTGCTCCAGCACGACGGTCGTGCCCGCCTCGGTGTGCGTGATGTCGACGGAATCCATCAGCCCTCTCATCATCATCACGCCGCGGCCGCGGTGCGTGCCGCGCGGCGGCCGCCAGCGGCCTTCGTCGCGGATCGTCACGCATATGCGTCCGTCGTCGCAGGTCGCGTCGAGCTCGAACGAGTGCCGGCCCGGACGGTAGGCGTGCTCGACGGCGTTCGCGCACGCCTCCTGGCAGGCGACGACGATGTCGTACGTCTCGTCCGCGGTGGCGCCCTGCGACTCGAGCCAGCGGCGCAGCAGCTGGCGCACGCCGGCGAGGACGCTGCGCTCCGCCGGCCAGCGACCGCTGAGCCGCTCCGGCACCGGCTCCACGCGGGCGGCCAGGAGCGCCACGTCGTCGTGGCGATCGCGCGGGACGAGCCGGGCGACGATCCTCCCGCACAGCGCCTCCACGCCCCCGTTGCTGGCGGCGAGCACGCGCAGGCGCTCGAGCCCGGCGTCGATCGACTCGGTACGCGTCTCGACGAGCCCGTCGGTGTACAGCAGCAGCGTGGTCCCCGGCTCGAACGGGAAGGTCTGCGACGCGTAGCGCGCCAGCGGCGAGACGCCGAGCGGCATGCCGACGGCGTCGGGCTCGAGGTAGCGCGACTCGCCGTCCGGGAGGATCAGCAGCGGCGGCGGGTGCCCCGCGACGACGAGCTCGAGCGTGCCGCGCTCGCTGTCGATCGCGGCGCAGGCGAGCGTCGTCATCGCTCTCGGTCCGATCCCGGTCATCAAGCCGTTGACGAGCTCGAGCACCTCTCCCGGGCGATGCCCCTCGACGGCGTAGGCGCGCAGCGCCGTTCGCAGCTGCGCCATCACGGCCGCCGCCGGCGTGCCGTGGCCGACGACGTCGCCGATCGCGACGACCACCTGGCCGCCGCCGATCGCGAAGGCGTCGTACCAGTCGCCGCCGAGGCTCTCGTGACTCGCCGGCAGGTAGCGGCTCGCGAGCTGCATGCCCGGGGCGAAGCCGAGGTCCGTCGGCAGCAGCCGGCGCTGCAGCTGCTCCGCCAGCTGACGCTGCTCGTAGAGCGTCGCGTGCTCGATCGCGATCGCGGCGCGGTCGGCCGCGAGCTGCAGCAGCGCCGCCTCCTCGCCCGTGAACTGGCGCGGCACGAGGCTGCCGATGTGCAGCACGCCGAGCACGCGGTCCTCGACGAGCAGCGGCACGCCGAGCAGCGAGCGGATGCCCTTCTCGCGCAGGATCGGGTTGAGGATGTCGGCGTGGTCGACGTCCTCGATGAAGACCGCCCGCCGCTGGGCCGCGATGCGGCCGGCGAAGCCGCGGCCGACGGGGATCTTGACGCCCTGCTCGACCTCCTCCTCGATGCCCTTGGCCGCGCGCGCGTGCAGCAGCTTGCCCTCCTCGTCGAGCAGCAGGATCGCGGCCGTATCGCTGTTGAGGATCTCGGTGATGCGCAGCAGCAGCTCGCGCAGCAGCTGCTCGGCCGACAGCGACGCGAGCGCGGCGTCGGTGATGCGCTCGAGCGCCTGCAGGCGGTCGCCGTCGGCGTCCGGCGCGGTCGTCCCGGAGGTTGGCGGGTTCGGCATCTCGGCGATCATATGAACGGCGGCGCGCACGGGGTCTCCTTGCTGACCACGGTGGTCCGCGCACGTATCCGCTGGCCACCGTACCCTGCCGCGGGTGCGTTTGATCGTCGCTCGCTGTGAGGTCCGCTACACCGGTCGTCTGGACGCGCTGCTGCCGGAGGCGCTGCGGCTGATCATGATCAAGTCCGACGGCTCCGTGCTCGTGCACGCCGACCACGGCTCCTACAAGCCGAGCAACTGGATGACGCCGCCGACGGTGATCGAGGAGGCCGACGGGCACATCGTCGTGCGCAAGCACGCCGACAGCGCGGAGGATCGGCTCGACATCCGCATCGCCGAGGTGCTCTCGGACGTCACGCACGACATGGGCGAGGCGGCGGCGCTGGAGAAGGACGGCGTCGAGGCGCACCTGCAGGAGCTGCTCGCCGAGCAGCCGCACTGGTGCGGCGAGGGCTTTCGGCTGGTGCGGCGCGAGTGGGCGACGGACATCGGACCGGTCGACCTGATGTGCCGCGACGACGAGGACTGCTGGATCGCGGTCGAGATCAAGCGCGTCGGCACGATCGACGCGGTCGAGCAGCTCACGCGCTACCTCGAGCGGATCCGCCTCGATCCGGCGATGGCGGACTGTCGGGGCGTGCTGGCGGCGCAGGCGATCAAGCCGCAGGCGCGCGTGCTGGCGGAGAGCCGCGGGATCGCGTGCGTCGAGGTCGACCTCGGGGTGCTGCGCGGCGAGCGCGAGCCGGACCTGACGCTGTTCGGCTGAGCCGCGCGCCGGGCCTGCGCTACTCGCCGAACGCCGTCGCGACAAGGCGGCGGGCGCCGCCGCGGTCGCGGTGCTCGCACAGGTAGATGCCCTGCCAGGTGCCGAGCGCGAGGCGGCCTTGGGCGATCGGGAGCGTGAGCGACGGTCCGAGCAGGGACGCCTTGACGTGCGCCGGCATGTCGTCCGGCCCCTCCAGCGTATGTGTCCAGTACGGCGCGTCCTCGGGCACGGCCCGGTCGAACCAGCGCGCGAAGTCGCGCCGCACGTCGGGGCTCGCGTTCTCGTTGAGCGTCAGCGCGGCGGACGTGTGGAGGATGTGCAGGTGCAGCAGGCCGACCCGCAGCTCGGCCAGCTCCGGCAGCGCGCTTGCGATCTCGCGGGTTACGAGGTGGAACCCGCGCGGGCGCGCCTCGAGCTGGATCTCGCGCTGGAGCCACACGGCGCGGCGGCGTGACGCGCGCTAACGCTCGCCCGGCGTCTTCGCCGGATACATGCCGACCGGGCGCGAGAGGTCGAGCGCGGTCTGCACGATGCGGCGCTGCTCCATCGCGTGCGCGGCCGGGTAGCCCTCGGCCGTCGAGGCGCGCTCGGGCCGGCCGATGTAGCCGAACTTCAGCTCGCGCGGGAGGATCTGCATGAGACGCGGGGACATGTGCGCGCGGGCGCCCATGTTGCGCGGCTCCTCCTGCAGCCAGACCACTTCTCTGAGGTTCGGATAGCTCGCGACGAGCTCGAGGATCTGGCCCTGCGGGAACGGATACAGCAGCTCGACGCGGCCGATCGCGACGCCCTCGTTGTCCTTGCGCTCCTCCGCGCCGGCGAGGTCGTAGTAGACCTTGCCGGAGCACAGGATCAGGCGCGTGACCTTGTCGTCCTGCACGCGCGGCTCCGCCAGCACCGGATAGAACTGCCCCTCGGCCAGGTGCTCGATGCGGTTCGTCGCCTGCGGCAGGCGCAGCAGCGACTTCGGCGTCATCACGATCAGCGGTCGCTGCTTGGCGATCTTCGCCTGGCGGCGCAGCAGGTGGAAGTACTGCGCCGGCGTCGACGGGTAGGCGACGCGGATGTTGCCCTCCGCGGCGAGCTGCAGCCAGCGCTCCAGCCGCGCGGAGGAGTGCTCCGGTCCGGAGCCCTCGTAGGCGTGCGGCAGCAGCAGCGTGAGGCGCGTCGACTGGCCCCACTTGGCGAGGCCCGAGACGATGAACTGGTCGATGATCACCTGCGCGCTGTTGACGAAGTCGCCGAACTGCGCCTCCCACAGCACGAGCGTCTCCGGGCCCTCCTGCGAGTAGCCGTACTCGAAGCCGAGCGCCGCCATCTCCGACAGCGGGCTGTTGTGCAGCTCCATCGGCGCGAGCGCGCTCGGCAGGTGCTGGATCGGGCAGTACTCCTGGCCGGTCTTCGGGTCGTGCAGCACGAGGTGGCGCTGGCTGAAGGTGCCGCGCTCGGCGTCCTGGCCGGTCAGGCGGACCGGCGTGCCCTCCGTCAGCAGGGAGGCGAACGCGAGCGACTCGGCGTGCGCCCACGTGATGCCGCCGTCGGCGCCCATCGCCTCGCGCCGCTGCTCGAGCGGGCGCTTGAGCTTCGGATGCACGTCGAAGCCCTCCGGCACGCGCAGCAGCGCCTCGTTGAGCTCGCGCAGCCGGTCCGCGTCGACCGCGGTCGCGACGTCGGGCGAGGGCGTGCGGTCGAGCTGGTACTCGCCGGTGCCCTGCTCGACCGGCGTCGCGGCCGACAGGCGCGCCTTCAGCTGCTGGTGCTCCTCGCTCAGGCGCTGCCAGACGGCGTCCGTCATGGCGTCGACCTCGTTCTGCGTCACGACGCCGTCCTCGATCAGCTGGCGCGCGTAGATCTGCGGCGGCGTCGGGTGCTCTCTGATCTTCGCGTACATCTCCGGCTGCGTGTACGCGGGCTCGTCCGCCTCGTTGTGGCCGAAGCGGCGGTAGCCGATCAGGTCGATCAGCACGTCGTGGCCGAACTCCTGGCGGTAGGCGTGCGCGAGCCGCGCGGCCGCGACGCAGCCCTCCATGTCGTCGGCGTTGGCGTGGATGATCGGCACGTCGAAGCCCTTCGCGAGGTCCGAGGCCCAGCGCGTCGAGCGCGCGTCGTCGGGGTCCGTCGTGAAGCCGACCTGATTGTTCTGGATCAGGTGGATCGAGCCGCCGACGGTGTAGCCGTCGAGCGCCTGCAGGTTGAACGTCTCCGCGACGACGCCCTGGCCGGGGAAGGCCGCGTCGCCGTGCAGGACGATCGGGAAGGCGGCGTTCGTGTCCTGCGTCGCGTGCGGACCCTGGCGCGTCGTCTGCGCGGCGCGCGTGGCGCCGATGCCGACCGGCCCGACGTACTCGAGGTGGCTCGGGTTCGACTCCAGCCGGACGATCAGCGAGCTGCCGTCGGGCAGCTCCTGCGTGCCGCGCGCGCCGTGGTGGTACTTGACGTCGCCGGTGCCGCCCTGCGGGATCGAGGTGATCACGTCGAGCGTCTTCTGGCCCTCGAACTCGGCGAAGATCGAGCCGTAGGAGCGGCCGAGGTTGTGGGCGAGCACGTTCAGCCGGCCGCGGTGCGCCATCCCGATCACGACCTCGCGCCCGCCGTTGGCGCCGGCGAGGCGCACGAGCTCGTCGATCATCGGCACCGTCATGTCGAGGCCCTCGATCGAGAACTGCTTCTGCCCGAGGTAGGCCTTGTGCATGAAGCGCTCGAGCGCGTCGACCTGGATCAGCCGCTCCAGCAGCCGCTTGCGCTCGTCCTTCGTGAGCGGTCTGCGGAAGGCGCCCGTCTCGATCTTCTCGCGCAGCCACATCCGCTGCCGATGGCTGGAGATGTGCTCGATCTCGTAGGCGATCGTGCCGCAGTAGGTCTCGCGCAGGTGGGGGAGCGCGTCGGCCAGCGTCTCGCCGGGGACGCCGATGCGCAGGATGCGCGCGGGGATCTGCCGCATCAGCTCGGGCGTCAGTCTCAGCGGGCCGGTGTCGAGCGCCGGATCGCCGACCGGCTCGGAGCCGAGCGGGTCGAGCTGCGCGGCGAGGTGGCCGTGCGTGCGGTAGGCCTTCAGCAGCGAGGTGGCGGCCTGGACGGCCTGCAGCAGCTGCTCGCTGGGCGCTCCGCCAGGTGCCGGCGCCGCCGCGGGCGCGGCGCCGACCTGCGGCGCCGGCTTGGCCGGAAGCGCCGGGAGCGCGACGCCGAGCGCGCCGAAGACGCCCTCGTAGAAGTCGTTCTCGCCCTGCAGGTAGTGCTCGATCAGCTGCAGGAAGCGGCCCGACTCGGCGCCCTGGATGATGCGATGGTCGTACGTCGAGGTCATCGACATCACTCTCTCGGCGCCGATCTGCGCGCCGATCTCGCCGAGTCCGACGGGATAGGCGATCGAGCCGGTCGCGACGATCGTGCCCTGGCCGACCATCAGCCGCGGCACGGACGCGACGGTGCCGATGCCGCCCGGGTTGGTGAGCGTGATGTTGCCGCCGCTCAGGTCGTCGGCGGTCAAGCTGTTCGTGCGCGCCTGCTCGACCAGCGCGTTGTAGGCGTCGAGGAAGGCCTTGAAGTCGAGCGCGTCGGCGCCTCTGATCACCGGCACCATCAGCGTGCGGCTGCCGTCCTTCTTCTCGACGTCGACCGCGAGGCCGAGGTTCACGGCGCCGTCGTCGATGCGGTGCGGCTTGCCGTCGAGCTCCGCGAAGTGGTGCGCCATCACCGGCATCTCGGCGCCGGCCTTGGCGATCGCGTAGGCGATCAGGTGCGTGAAGGAGACCTTCAGGCCGGCCTCTTTGAGCTGCTTGCGGCGCGCGTCGAGCGTCGTCACCGTGAGCGTGCGGAAGGACGTCGCCGTCGGGATCGAGCGGCTGTCGTCCATGTATCTCGCGAGCATCGCCGCGCCGCCCTTGAGCAGCTGCGCGCCGGCGGGCTTCGCGGCGGCCGGCTTCGCCGCGGGCGCGGCGGTCCCGTTCGCGGCCGCGAGCACGTCGTCCTTCACGATGCGCCCGCCCGGGCCGCTGCCGGCGACCTGTTCGAGCGCGACGCCGTGCGCGGCGGCCGCGCGGCGGGCGACGGGGGAGGCGTTCGCGTCGCCGTCGACCGTCGGGGCGGGCGTGGGTGCGGGCGCGCCGTTGGTCGTGGCGGCCGCAGGCTGGGCGGCGGCGGCGCTCGTGCTCGCTCCGGCGCCGGCGCTCATGCGCGCGAGCACCTGCCCGACGGTGACCGTCTCGCCCGGCTCGACCAGCAGCTCGGTGACGGTCCCGCTCGCGGGCGCGGGCACCTCGGCGTCGACCTTGTCGGTGGAGATCTCGACGAGCGTCTCGTCGGCGGCGATCGCGTCGCCGGCGGCCTTGTGCCACTCCAGCACGACGCCCTCGGTGACCGACTCGCCCATCTGCGGCATCACGATCTCGAGCGTCTGCGCGTCGCCGGTGTCGGTGGTCGGCGCAGCTTCGGCCGGTGGCGCGCCGCCGTTGCCGTTGCTCGTCGCGATCTCCGCCAGCACGCTGCCGACCGCGACCGTGTCGCCCTCGGCGGCGAGCCGTCTCACGACCGTGCCGGAGACGCCGGCGGGCACCTCGGCGTCGACCTTGTCGGTCGAGATCTCGACGAGCGTCTCGTCGGCCTCGACGTGGTCCCCCTCGTTCTTGTGCCACTCCAGAATCGTGCCCTCGGCGACCGAATCGCCCATCTGGGGCATCACGACCTGGGTCGTCGTGTCGACTGACATCCTGTCGCCTGACAATAGCGATTTGCCTTCCGGACGGACTTTCGCTAGGCGGGCGTGATGACCTGCTTGCGCCGGCGGCTCTCGACCAGAAAACCGACCGTGCCGGCGAACGGGCCGATGCCGCCCACGACGGCGACCGTCACGGCCAGCCAGAACGGAATCGTTCCTCTGCGAACGGCGACGACGCAGAGCAGCGAGAGGCCGATCCACAACAGGCCGTGCGCCCACCCGAGCACCATCGTCGCGGCCGGCGCGCTCGGTCCGAGCCAGAACAGCAGCAGCCCGGCGAAGACCGCCGAGGCGAGGAACGAGAGCCCCTCGAGCAGGCGAAACGACGGAACGTCGCGCATCAGGCGAGCAGGCCGGCCATGCGCCGCACCGTCTCGTCGGCCTCGCCGGGCCAGCGCTCGACCTCGGTCGGCCACCAGGCGTGCGCGTCGTGCTCGTCGTCGGGGACCGCCTCGGCGCCGGCGGCGAGCCACGCCATGCCGACGACGAAGACGAGCCCGTTCGGCGTCTCGGCGAGCGCCTCGACGCTCAGTCGCTCCGGCGCCACCGACCACTCCTCCTCCAGCTCGCGCACCATCGCGTCGACCGGCTGCTCGCCGACCTCGACGGCGCCCGCGGCGCCGAGCGTCCAGCGGCCGGTCCAGGTCGCGAGCCAGGGCGCGCGGCGGCCGGCGAGCCAGCGCCCGCCGGCGTCGCGCACGACGCACAGGACCGAGACGCTGCGCGTCGCCTGGCTGCCGACGAGGCGCAGCGACCAGCGCGCCGGCTGCAGCTCGAGCCGCAGCCCGTCGGCGTGGTGATCGAAGTCGACCAGCCGCGCGGCGAACCCGTCGTGGCTCGGCGAGCCGCGCTCGCGCAGCGCGGCCAGCGCGGCGTCGGCGGCGGCCGTGTCGGCGGCGTCCGGTTCGAACGCCTCCTCGCGCCACGCGGCCGTCACCTGCTCGGGCGGCCATGGGCCGCGGGCAAGCAGGAGGCCGTTGGTGGAGGACATCTCGGACAGGCTACATCCGGCGCGCGCAGAGGCGCCGGGGACGTAGCGTTCCCGTCATGGCCGTCCGCGCGCGCAACCACTGGGGCTGGGGCTACGCGGACGAGGCGCTCGCGCACGAGCAGGTGCGCGAGGCCGCCGGAGGGCTCGCGCGGCACCTCGGCTTCGGCGACGCCGAGCCACAGCGTCCGGTGCCGCTCGAGGCGATCGAGCTGCCGCCGGCGCGCCTGCCGGCGCCCCCCGCCGCGCTCGCCGAGGCCTGCACCGACGACCGCGACGAGCGGGTGCGCCACGCGTACGGCCGCGCCTACCGCGACGTCGTGCGGGCGTTCCGCGGGCGGATCGATCACGCGCCCGACGTCGTCGCGCGGCCGCGGGACGAGTCCGAGCTGGAGGCGGTCCTGGCGTGGGCGGCCGACGTCGGCGCGGCGGTGATCCCGTTCGGCGGCGGCACGAGCGTCGTGGGCGGCGTCGAGGCGCGCGTGGGGGATCGCTTCGCCGGCGTCGTGACGCTCTCGCTCGCGCGGCTCGACCGCGTGCTGGAGGTGGACGCCGTCTCCGGCGCCGCGCGCATCCAGGCGGGTGTGTTCGGGCCGGCGCTGGAGGAGCAGCTCGCGCCGCACGGGCTCACGCTGCGCCACTTCCCGCAGTCGTTTCAGTTCTCGACGCTCGGCGGTTGGATCGCGACGCGCGCGGGCGGTCACTTCGCCACCGGCGAGACGCACGTCGACGACCTGGTCGAGTCGGTGCGTGCGC
>Ga0308176_10000027_pt1 | contig 94970 bp, 92 predicted proteins | sample PhyCR2_3_FD_203890 | JGI IMG/M metagenome (GOLD analysis project Ga0308176, IMG submission 203890) | Soil microbial communities from UC Gill Tract Community Farm, Albany, California, United States - DLSLS.C.R2 | ecosystem: Environmental > Terrestrial > Soil > Agricultural land | place: USA...
CCAGGCCGAGGCGCTCGACGCCAAGCTCGCCGACCTCGGCCGCGCGGTCAACGCGGTGCTGCTGATCGACGTCTCCGACGACGAGGTCGTGCGGCGGCTCGGCGGCCGGCGCACCTGCGAGCAGGGCGGCCACGTCTTCCACGTCGAGTTCAACCCGCCCAAGCAGGAGGGCGTCTGCGACATCGACGGCTCGCCGCTGATCGTCCGCGACGACGACAAGCCCGAGGTGATCCGCAAGCGCCTTGAGACCTACCACGAGAAGACCAAGCCGCTCGTCTCCTATTACGACAGCCGCGGCGTCCTGCGCCGGATCGCCGGCGAGGCGGCGCCGGACGAGGTCGCCGAGCAGGTCCGCCGCACCCTGGCGACGTTGCGGATGGAGCAGGACGAGGCCGTCTGAAGCGGCTCCGGCGACCGGCGGGGCGCCGACCACTAGCGTGTACCGGATGATCATCAAAAAGTCCCCGGATGAGGTCGAGAAGATGGCCGCCTCGGGCGCGATTCTCGTCCGCTGCCTGAAGATGCTCGCCGCCAAGGCGCGGGCCGGGACGACGACCGGCGAACTCGATGCCGCCGCCGAGAAATTCATCCGCTCACAGGGCGCCGAGCCGGCCTTCAAGGGCTACCGCGGCTTCCCCGGGTCGATCTGCGCTTCACCGAACTCGATGGTCGTCCACGGGATCCCCGGGGACTACGAGCTGAAGCGGGGCGACGTGATCTCGATCGACGTCGGTGTGATCAAGGACGGTTGGGTCTCTGACGCGGCGATGACGCTGCCGATCGGTCCCGTCAGTCCCGAGGCCCAGAAGCTGCTCAAGGTGACGAAAGCATCGCTCTTCGCCGGGGTCGAGCAGATGCGGCCGGGGAACCACCTCGGCGACGTCTCCAGCGCGATCCAGCGAACCGTCGAGATCGAGGGCCTCTCGATCATCCGCACCCTGGTCGGCCACGGCATCGGCAAAGACATGCACGAGGAACCGCAGGTGCCGAACTTCGGCGAGCCCGGCAAGGGGCCGGAGCTTGAGGTGGGAATGGTGCTGGCGATCGAGCCGATGGTCAACGTCGGCGGCCCGCTGGTGCGGATGGGAGAGGACGGCTGGTCGGTCTACTCCGAAGACGGCTCCCTTGCCGCCCACTTCGAGTTCACGGTCGCGGTGACCCCCGAGGGGCCGCGGATCCTCACCCCCTGGCACGAATCCGAGTAGCCGCAGCGCCGGGCGAGTAGTCTGTTCCGTGCGGTGGGGCGCCGCAACGGGAAGGAGTGGTTCCTTGCGTCATCGAGTTCTGTCTCGCCTCGGCTTTGCGCCGCTGATCGCCGCGCTTGCGTTTCTCGCGATCATCGCCCCGGCCGCCACCGCCGCAACCCCCGAACCGTATGGCGCCAACGACGCCGGCGGCTTCCGCAACGTGCTGCCGCCGGGAGAGAACGGGACCGCCGATTTCTCCGAAGTCCTCGCCTCGCGCGGGTCCGCGCACCTGCTGCCGCCGCACTTCGCCGACCAGCAGCCGCTCTACGAAAATCTCCTTTACGCGAGCCCGACGCTGAGCGAAGACCAGATCCCCAGCTACTTCAAGGACGCGACCTTCGGCGTTCCCGCCGGCGAAGTCGAATCGACGATCGAACCGCGACCCGGGGTGACGATCGTCCGCGACAAAGCCTTCGGCGTGCCCCACGTCTACGGAACCACCCGCGCCGACACGATGTTCGGCGCCGGTTACGCGGGCGCCGCCGACCGCCTCTTCCTTATGGACGTCCTCCGCCATACCGGCCGCGCCGAACTCGCCTCCTTCCTCGGCGGTTCCAACGCCGGGGCGGATGCGAGCCAGTGGAGCTTCGCCCCCTACACCGAAGCCGACCTCGAAAGGCAGCTCGCCCAGGCGCCCGAACAGTTCGGGCAGCTGGGGCAGCAGGCGGTCGACGACGTCAGCGCCTACGTCGAAGGGATCAACGCCTACATCACCGCCGCCGACCTCAACCCGCACCTGAAGCCGGGCGAGTACACGCTGCTCGGCAAGCCGATGGAACCGTGGAAACCGACCGACGTCATCGCGATCGCCTCGCTGGTCGGCGGCATCTTCGGCCAGGGCGGCGGCAACGAGCTGAATTCGGCGCTGACGATGCAGGCCTTCGTCAAGCGGATGGGCAAGAAGGCCGGGCGCAAGGCCTGGCTCGGCTTCCGCTCCAAGAATGACCCCGAAGCGCCGACGACGGTCTCGAAAGCCTTCCCTTACGAGACCCGCAGCGCCTTCGCCAAGCGCGGCCTCGCGCTCCCAGACCGCAACAGCGTCCGCTTCACCGATACCGCCGCGACCGCCTCGAGCGCGGCGCCGCCGGCGAGCGGCCTCGCCACCGTCGGCGCCCGTCTGCAGGCGGCGCTCGAAGCCGCCGGCCACGCCTCCAACTGGGAGCTGGTCTCGGCGAAAGAGTCGGCAACCGGACACCCGGTAGCGGTGATGGGCCCGCAGGTCGGCTACTTCGCGCCCCAGATCCTGATGGAGGAGGACCTCCACGGACCCGGGATCGACGCCCGCGGGGCCGCCTTCCCCGGGGTCAACCTCTACGTCGAGCTCGGCCACGGGCGCGACTACGCCTGGAGCGCGACGACCGCCACCTCCGACAACGTCGACACCTTCGCCGAGGTTCTCTGCAAGGACAACTTCCACTACCGCTACCGCGGCAAGTGCCTGGCGATGGAAAAGCTGGAAAAGAGCGAGAGCTGGACGCCGAACGCGGCCGACAGCACCCCGGCGGGCTCGCAGACGCTCGTCTCCTACCGCACCGTGCACGGGATCGTCTACGCCCGCGGCAAGGTCGGCGGCAAGAAGGTCGCCTTCGCCCGCCAGCGCAGCACCTACTTCCACGAGGCCGACTCGGTGATCGGGTTCGGCCAGCTGAACGAACCGGGGGTGATGACGGGCCCGCAGGGATTCAAGGAGGCGGTCTCCAACATCAATTTCCTCTTCAACTGGTCCTACATCGACTCCGAACACATCGCCTACGCGCTTTCGGGCTGGATGCCGCAGCGGGCGAAGGGCACCTCGCCGGACTTTCCGATCCTCGGCACCGGCGAATTCGACTGGAAGGGGTACAAGCCCGCGACCCGGCAGGCGAGCTGGCTGCCGTTCGCCAAGCACCCGCAGGCGGTCGACCCGCCGTTCCTCGTCTCCTGGAACAACAAGCAGGCGCCGAAGTGGGCGGCGGCCGACGACAAGTACAGCTACGGGCCGTTGTTCCGCTCGCAGATGATCGAAGACAAGGTCAAGGCGGCGACCAAGGGGCCGAAGAAGATCACGATCACCCAGCTGGTCCAGGCGATGGAGGAACCGGCGAGCCAGGATCTGCGTGGCTATCGCCTCCTGCCGACGCTTTTCAAGGCAATCGGCGAACCGAAATCAAAGCCGCTGCGTCAGGCGTTCGTGACCCTGCGCACCTGGCACGAACACGGCGCCCACCGCCGCGACCTCGACCGCGACGGCGTCTACGAGGAAAACGACGCAGTCGAACTGATGGACGCCTGGTGGCCGAAGCTGCTCGAAGGTGAGTTCAAGCCGGTGATCGGCGGCAAGGCCTACGGCCAGTTGGAAGGGATGGTGCGGACCGGCTCCTACACCGGCGGCTCGCCGACCGAACCGGACTTCTCCGATGGCTGGTGGAGCTACGTCTCCAAGGACCTGCGCGACCTCTTCGGGCCGAAGCCGAAGGCGCCCTGGAGCCGCGTCTACTGCGGCGGCGGTTCGAAGAAGAAGTGCCGGGCGATGCTGCAGCGGACTCTTAAGGCGGCGCTGAAGGTGACTCCGCAGCAGCTCTACGGGGGTGGCGACGGCGCCTGCGCGTCCAATCCCCAGCCGTCTTGCTTCGACCAGAATCGGCCCCAGGTGACCGGTGGGGTCTCGATGCCGCCGTTCCCGTTCCAGAACCGGCCTACTTTCCAGCAGGTGGTGACGCCCACGCAGCGCCTGCCGCGGTGAGCTGAAATCACAGATGTATGTGAAAGGAGTTGCAGAACTTTTTGTCTGAGGTGTAGTTTTGTATGCCATGGCCTGGGACGATCTCGACATGCAGATAGAGCAGTGGCAGGAGGACTTCAATCGGCGGGTAGAGGAGGGTAGCCGTGAGCTGTGCAGCCGTTTCGAAGCTCTCGAACGGAGTTGCCGGGCGGCTGAGGAAGCTCGTCGCCGCGAGTGGGAGGCGGCGGAAGGCCGGGTGATGACCGCCGCCGAGAAACTGCAACACCAGCACGACGGGTTCATGCGACTGTTGAGCACCATGGGCGCCGAGTACATGAGAGCCCTCAACGCACTCGGCGAGGATATGGAACGACGATTCGCCGAAGGCAAGGAAGAAAATCGAGCCCAGACCGAAGCCTTGATGCGCATGCTGGACCGGCTGCCACCGCCCGAGAGACGATGAGCCAGGACGCCTTCGCAGCGGTAGACCGGTTCATCGGCGAGACGATCGTCGAGGAGGACGAAGGGCTTCGAGCCGCGATCACCGCCGCCGAAGAGGCCGGGCTGCCTTCGATTCAGGTTTCGCCTCCGCAGGGGAAGCTGTTGCAGCTGCTGGTGCGGTTGGTCGGTGCGAAGCGGGTTCTCGAGTTCGGGACGCTTGGTGGCTACTCGGCGATCTTGATGGCGCGGGCGCTGCCGGAGCACGGGCGGCTGATTTCGCTGGAGGCGAAGGCGGAGTATGCGGAGGTGGCGCGGCGGAGCATCGATGCGGCTGGGGTGGGGGAGCAGGTCGAGATCCGGGTCGGGCCCGCGCTGGAGGCGCTGCCGGGGCTGGAGGAGGCGGGGCCGTTCGACCTCGTCTTCATCGACGCCGACAAGGTCAATACGCCCAACTACTTCGGCTGGGCGCTCGGGCGGACTCGTCCCGGCGGGCTGATCATCGCCGACAACGTCGTCCGCGACGGCAGCCTCGCCGACGTGGAGGATCCGGACGAGGCGACCAGGGCCCAGCGCCGCCTGCACGAGATGCTCCGCGGAGATTCCAGGGTCAGCGCCACTACTATTCAGACGGTCGGGGTCAAGGGCTATGACGGCTTCTTGATCGCCCTCGTCGAGGCTGCCTGACCGGGCACCGTCGAGGCCGCGCCCCTGCTATCTTTCTCCGTCGGCCTTGTTGGCCGGACGAATGTCTCTGCCGTCCGATTCATGGGGCGAGCAGGAATCCTGTAGTCGATACGAGATCCGGAGCGATGAAGGTTCGAGCTTCCGTCAAGCCGATGTGCGAGAAGTGCAAGGTAATCCGCCGAAATGGAGCGGTCCTGGTGATCTGCCAGAACCCGCGCCATAAGCAGAGGCAGGGCTAGTCGTGGCGCGGATCGCAGGCATCAACATCCCCGTCAACAAACGGGTCGAAATCGGACTCACCTACATCTTCGGGATCGGGCAGTCGACGGCGCAGCAGATCCTCGCCGAGGCGAAAGTCGACCCGAACACCCCGGTCAAGGACCTGACCGAGGACGAGGTGATGAAACTTCGCGAGGCGGTCGAGAACCGCGAGGTCGAGGGCGACCTTCGCCGCGAGCGCTCGCAGAACGTCAAACGGCTGATGGAGATCGGCTCCTACCGCGGCCTCCGCCACCGGCGCGGCCTCCCGGTCCGGGGTCAGCGGACGAAGACCAACGCCCGCGGCCGCAAGGGACCGCGACGCCTCAGCGTCGCCGGCAAGCGCAAGGTTTAGGTAGAGAGGCATGGCTGAGAAAAAACCCTCGAAAGGGCGCACCCGCCGCCGGGTGAAAAAGAACGTCACCTACGGGCAGGCGCACATCAAGACTTCCTTCAACAACACGATCGTCACCCTCACCGACACCGACGGCAACGTGATCGCCTGGGAGTCGGCCGGTTCGGCCGGGTTCAAAGGCTCGCGCAAGTCGACCCCGTTCGCCGCCCAGGTGACCGCCGACGCGGCCGCCAAAAAGGGCATGGAACACGGGCTCGAGCGGGTCGAAGTCTTCGCCAAGGGCGCCGGCTCGGGCCGCGAGACCGCGATCCGCTCGCTGCAGGCCGCCGGCCTCGACGTCACCACCGTCAAGGACGTCTCGCCGCAGGCCCACAACGGCTGCCGGCCGAAGAAGCGGAGGCGCGTCTAGTGGCTCGCGATACTTCCCCTCAGTGCAAGCAGTGCCGCCGCGAGGGCCAGAAACTCTTCCTCAAGGGTGAGCGCTGCTTCACCGACAAGTGCGGCGTCGAGCGTCGCTCCTACCCGCCCGGCGACCACGGCCGCGGTCGCATGCGCCAGTCCGAGTACCGGGTGCAGCTGCGCGAGAAGCAGAAGACGCGCCGCTACTACCAGGTGCTGGAGAAACAGTTCCGCGCCTACTACGACAAAGCTTCGCGCCAGGATGGCGTCACCGGCGAGAACCTGCTGCGGCTGCTCGAGTCCCGCTTCGACAACGTCCTCGTCCGCCTCGGCTTCGCCGCCTCGCGGCGCCAGGCGCGTCAGCTGATCACCCACGGCCACTGGCAGATCAACGGCCGCCGGGTGAACATCCCCAGCTACCAGGTGCGGCCCGAAGACGTGATCTCGATCAAAGATGGATCGAAGGGCGCCGACACGATCCGCCGGGCGACGGAACTCGTCTCCACGGTTCCCGCCTGGCTGCAGGCCGACCACGACGCGCTGACGGCCAAAGTCCTGCGCTACCCCGAGCGCTCCGAGATCTCGGCGCCGGTCCAGGAGCAGCTGATCGTCGAGCTGTACTCCAAGTAGTCCGCAAGCGAACTTCCGAAACACCCCAGAGCAAGGAACTCATGACCACCGATTTCCAGGTCCCCCGCATCACCTCCGAGAAAGTCGACGACCGTCGCGGCACCTTCACGATCGAGCCGCTGGACAAGGGCTTCGGCTACACCTTCGGCAACAGCCTTCGCCGCGTGCTCCTCTCCTCGCTGGGCGGCGCCGCCATCACCAGCGTTCGCATCGAGGGGGTCGCGCACGAGTTCTCGACCGTGCCCGGCGTCAAAGAGGACGTCACCGACATCATCCTCAACCTCAAGGACCTCGTCGTCCGCATGCACACCGACGCCGACGAGGTCGAGGCCCCGCTGGTCGCCACCGGCCCCGGCGAGGTGAAGGCGAAGGACATCGACCTGCCTTCGGGCGTCGAGATCCTCAACCCCGAGGCGCCGATCGCGACGCTCGAGAAAAAAACCAAACTCGAGGTCTACCTGACGATCGGGCGCGGCCGCGGCTACTCGCCGGCGGAAGAGAACAAGTCCGACGAGCAGCCGATCGGCGTGATCCCGATCGACTCGATCTTCTCGCCGATCCGCCGTGCCTCCTACGCGGTCGCCGCCGCCCGCGTCGGCCAGCGGACCGACTTCGACAAACTCACCCTCGACCTCGAAACCGACGGCTCGATCGAGCCCGGGGCCGCCCTGCGCGAGGCTTCGGAGATCCTGATCAAGAGCTTGGCGATCTTCACCGACGCCGACCGGGTCGAAGAGCTGACCGCCCGCGAGCCCGTTCCCGCCGTCCCCAGCGACGGCTTCTCGGCTCCCGGAGGAGGAGGCGACGGTGCCGCCGCCGCCAACGGCCTCGACGAGATCCTGATCGAGGAGCTCGAACTCGGCGTCCGCTCCTACAACTGCCTCAAGCGCGCCGGCGTCCAGACCGTCGGCGACCTCGTGCGCAAGTCGCGCGCGGAACTGAACGCGATCCCGAACTTCGGCCAGAAGTCGATCGAGGAAGTCATCGAGACCCTGCACTCCCGCGGCCTGGACCTGCAGGCCGACTAGGACACCGGGCAGGGGCGGAGAAGAGCAGATGCGGCACAAAAAGAAGCGGAACAAGCTCAGCCGCGACTCCGCCCACCGCGAGGCGCTGCTCTCGAACCTCTCGAAACAGCTGATCGAGCACGAGCGGATCGAAACCAGCCAGGCCAAGGCCAAGGCGGTCAAGCCCGAGGTGGAGAAGCTGATCACGCTTGCCAAACGCGGCAGCCTGCACGCCCGCCGTCAGGCCCTGGCCAGCCTCCACAACGACAAGTTCATCGTCCACAAGCTGTTCGACGAGGTGGCGCCCCGCTACGCGGAGCGCCCCGGCGGCTACACCCGCATCGTCAAGCTCGGTCCGAGGAAGTCCGACTCGACCGAGATGGTCTACCTCGAGCTCGTTTAGTAGCTGACGGACTCGAGGTAGAGGCCGTGGGGAGGGGCGGTGTCGCCTGCTGCGGTTCTCGGCGCTCCCTCCAGGAGCTGGATGAAGCTCTCGACGGTCCGGCGGCCGGAGGCCACCTCGAGCTGGGTGCCGACGAGGATGCGGACCATGTTGCGCATGAAGGCGTCGGCGGTGATGCGGAAGCCGAGGATGTCGCCTTCGGCCTCCCAGGAGGCGGCGAGGACGTCGCGCTCGAAGCGGACGTGGTCGTTCTGGGTGGGCGTGAAAGCGGTGAAGTCGTGGTTGCCTGGGAGGGCGGCGGCGCAGGCGTCGAGCGCCTCGCGGTCGACGCGGTGGGGCCACCAGAGCGCCCTGCCGAGCTCGAAGGGGCTCGGGGCTGAGCGGGGGAGGAGGCGGTAGCGGTAGCTGCGCGCCTTGGCGTCGTGGCGGGCGTTGAAGCCGTCGGCGACGACCGCGCCGGCGGTTACGGCGACGTCGTCGGGGGCGACGCCGTTGAGGCGCCGCATCAGGTCTTCAGGCGGCTCTGCCGCCGTCTCGAAGCTCGCCACCTGGCCAAGCGCGTGGACCCCGGTGTCGGTCCGGCCGGCCACGGTCAGCTCCACCGGCTCGCGGAGGACAGTCGCCAGCGCCGTCTCCAGCTCCCCCTGGACCGTGCGCTGGCCGGGCTGGCGGGCCCAGCCGCGGAAGCCGGCGCCGTCGTATTCGATGTCGAGTCTCACGGTGGTCACGGCGGCAGTATCTCCGACACCTAGAATCGGGTCCGTGCGCATCCTCCTCACCAACGACGACGGCATCTCCGCGCCGGGGCTGCAGGCTGCCCGGCGGGCGCTGGTCGAGCTCGACGGGGTCGAGGTCGACGTGATCGCTCCCGACTCCAACCGCAGCGCGATCGGGCGGGGTATCACCACCCGTTCGCCGCTGACTGTCGAGGAGGTCACTTTCGAAGACGGTCGTGTCGGCTACGCAACCGACGGCACCCCGGTCGACTGCGTCCGCTTCGCCGAGCTCGGCCTGGTCAGCGGCCGTCCCGACCTGATCGTCTCCGGGATCAACCACGGCGCCAACCTCGGCGACGACATCACCTACTCGGGCACCGTCGCCGCGGCCCTGGAGGGGATCATCCTCGGGATCCCGGCGATCGCCGTCTCCCAGCAGTCCTCCGCCGGCGGCCTCGGCTACGTCAGCGGCAAGTTCGACTTCGGCGTCGCGGCGCCGTTCACGGCCCAGCTGGTCTCGCGGCTGCGCGAGGAGTCGATGCCGGAGGCGACGCTGATCAACGTCAACTGCCCCTGCGTCGAGCCGAGCGGGATCGAGGTGACGAAGCTCGGCAAACGAATCTACAACGACAAGCTGAAGCTGGTGCGGGAGGACGACGGGCGCAAGCACTACGAGATCTACGGCTGGCAGCCCGGCTACGAGGAGATCGAGGGCACCGACCTGCACGCGGTCGCCGAGGGGCGGATCGCGGTTACCCCGATCCACTTCGACCTCACCGACCACGGCGGGCTCGAGCGGCTGGCGGGTTGGGGCTTCGAGGAGATGCTGGCGGCGACCTCCGCGACGGCGTGAGCAGCGGCGTCGAGCAGCGTGTCGAGGAGCTGCGCGAGCTCCTCGCCCATCACAACCACCTCTACTACGTCCTCGACGACCCCGCGGTCGGCGACGACGAATACGACGCGCTGCTGAACGAGCTGCGCACGCTCGAGGAGCAGAACCCGGAGTTGCGGACGCCGGACTCGCCGACGCAGCGAGTCGGGGCGCCGCCGCTCGACCGCTTCGAGCAGGTCAAGCACGCCGAGCAGATGCTCTCGCTCGGCAACGCCCGCAACGAGGAGGAGCTGCGCGGCTGGGAGAACCGGATCGCCAACCACTTGAAGCGAATGGACATCAGCGCCTCGGAGTTCAACTACACGACGGAGCCGAAGATCGATGGCCTCGCGATCACGCTCACCTACGAGGACGGGGTCCTGGTCCGCGGCGCCACCCGGGGCGACGGCCGCATCGGCGAGGACGTGACCCAGAACCTGCGGACGATCGGCTCGGTGCCGCTGCGGATCAAGGGCAAGGCGCCGGGGCTGGTCGAAGTCCGAGGCGAGGCCTATCTGCCGATCGCCGCCTTCAAAGCGCTGAACGAGCGTCGCGCCGAGGCCGGCGAACCGACCTTCGCCAACCCCCGCAACAGCGCCGCGGGCTCGATCCGCCAGCTCGATCCCTCGCTGGCCGCCGAACGGCCGCTCTCGACCTGGTTCTACGGGATCGGCGCCGTCCGCGGACTCGATCTGCCAACCCACATGGCCGAGGTCGAATGGCTGACCGACCGCGGCTTCAAGGTCAACCCCGACACCGACCACCACCAGGGGGTGGAGGGGGTCGTCAAACGCTGCCACTGGTGGGAGGAGCGCCGCGACGAGCTCGATTACGAGATCGACGGCGTCGTCGTCAAGGTCGACGAGAAGGCGCTCTGGCGCGAGCTCGGCGTGGTCGGCCGCGAGCCGCGCTGGGCGATCGCCTGGAAGTTCCCGCCGACGACGGCGACGACGAAGCTGAACAGGGTCGTCTGGAACGTCGGTCGCACCGGCCACCTGGTCCCCTTCGCGATGCTGGAGCCGGTCCACGTCGGCGGCGTCACCGTGACCACCGCGACCCTCCACAACGAGGAGGACCTCGCCCGCAAGGACGTCCGCAAGGGCGACGAGGTGGTGGTGATGCGGGCCGGCGACGTGATCCCGCAGGTCGTCTCGCCGAAGCTGCCGCGCAAGCACAAGGCCGCCCGCCGGGAGAAGCCGCCGAAGAAATGCCCGGCTTGCGGAACCGAGACGGTCAAACCCGAAGACTCGGTCTTCACGATCTGCCCCAACCGCTCCGGCTGCCCCGGCCAGTCCTTCCAGCACGTCAAACACTTCGTCAGCAAGGGGGCGATGGACATCGACGGGCTGGGGGAAAAGCAGGCGCTGCGATTCCTCCAGGAAGGGCTGATCGCCGACGTCGCCGACATCTACGACCTCACCGAGGAGCGACTGATGGGACTCGACCGCTTCGGCGAGACTTCGGCCCGGAACCTCGTCGCCTCGATCGAGGCCTCCAAGCAGCGGCCCTTCAAACGCGTCCTCTACGCGCTCGGTCTGCCGGGCGTCGGCTCGGTGACCGCGGAGGCCCTGGCCGACCACTTCGGCTCGATCGACGCCCTCCACGAGGCCGACCCGGAGGCGATCGAGGAGGTCGAGGGGGTGGGGCCGATCATGGCGGTGCAGATCGCCGAGTCCCTCGCCGACGAGGCGACCTGGGCGCTGGTCGAGAAGCTGCGCGAGAAGGGCCTGCGGCTCGAAGCTGACGCCTCCGAACGGCGCCGGGAGGACGGTCCGCTGAAGGGCAAGACCGTCGTCCTCACCGGCACCCTGCCGGAGCTGACCCGCGAGGAGGCGGCGGCAATGGTGAAGTCGGCGGGCGGCAAGGTGACGAGCTCGGTCTCGAAGAAAACCGATTACGTCGTCGCCGGCGACAACCCCGGCTCGAAGCTTGCGAAAGCGGAGAAATTCGGCACCGAGATCCTCGACGAGGCGGGCCTGCGGGAGCTGGTCGGCGGTTAGCCTTGCTCAGTAGCCGGCCGCAGCGCCCGCGATCCGGTCCTGGTCCAGGTGGGCGAGGGTGAGGTTGCCGACACCGGCCATCAGGATCGAGAAGGCAACCACCCGGCCGCTGCGGTTGAAGCAGTAGCCGGAGAGGTTGCTGACGCCGCTGATCGTCCCCGTCTTGGTCCGGCAGCGGCCGTAGGCGGCGGTGCCCTCCATGCGGCCGGCGACGGTGCCCTCCTGCCCGGCCAGGGCCAGGTCCTGGATGAACTCTTCGCCGGCTTCGTCTTCCTGCATCCCCAGCAGCAGCTCGACCACCTGGCGCGGGCTGGCGCGGTTGGTGCGGGTGAGGCCGGAGCCGTCGACGGCCTGGACGCCGGAGCCGTGGGCCCGCGCGAAGGCTTCGACCACGTTCGCGCCCGCCGCGGTCGTGCCGGCGCCGCCGAACTCGGCCCCGAGCAGCTTGATCAGGGTCTCGGCGAAGTAGTTGTCCGAGTAGATGTCGGTGGTGTTGACGATGCGGTCGAGGGTAGGGGAGCGGACGATCGCCACCCGTTCGGCGTTCGGCGGGGTGGGGCGGAGGGCGATCTGCGTGGGAACCCGGACCCCCGCCTTGCGCAGCGAGGCGGCGAGCTTCGTCGCCGCCAGCTTCGCCGGGTCCGAGGAGAAGCTGCTGGCGCTGGTCGAGCCGCTGAAGCCGGAGTTGAAGGCGAGCCCGGAGAGGGGGCCGATGTAGGGGCTGGTCCCGTAGCCGGAGTCGGCGACGCCGCGGCGGCGGTCGAAGATCGTGTCGTCGGCGTAGAGGCGGCCGGTGATCGAGGTGATCCCGGCGGCCTTTACCTGGGGGGTCAGCGAGAAGAGGTTGGTCCCGAGCCCGGCGAGGTAGCTGCCGTAGAAGCCGGGCGTCCCGAGCGCCGGGTCGCCGCCCCCCTGCAGGTAGAGGCTGCCGTGGAGGACGCCCTGGGCGTCGACGCGGCCGTCGCGGAAGACTTTGGTCGGGATCCGGTATTCGGGCCCGAGCTTTGAGAGCGCGGTCGAGGTCGTGAACAGCTTCATGTTCGAGGCCAGCGGTCGGGCCCGGCCGGGGGCGGCGGTGCAGAGGACCTGCTCGGATTCGGCATCGACGACGAGCAGCCCGCTGGCCGAACCGCCGCCCTGATGCAGCCAGGCGCGCATCTGGTCGCAGCTCGGGCTCGCCTGGGCGGCTCCTGCCAGGAGCAGGAAAAGGCCTGCTGAGGCGACCAAAAAGGGCAGCAGGATGCGTTTCACTGGGTTTGCCAACACGAGAGACGTGGAAGGTAGCGGTCAAGGATGACCTCCAGCCCTGGAATACTGCACGTATGGGTGAAGTCGTAGACATCGAGTCCAAACCGCGTAAGCGGCCGAGTCGGCGCAAAAAGCCCTCGAAGACCGCGCTGGTGCTCGGCGGCGGCGGCTTCACCGGCGGCGTCTACGAGATCGGCGCCCTGCGGGCGCTCGACCTGCTCGCGGTCAACAGCACCGTCAACAACTTCGATGTCTACGTCGGCACCAGCGCCGGCTCCTTCGTCGCCTCGATGCTGGCCAACGGGGTCACCCCCGAGGAAATGATGCAGGTGATCAATTCCGACGGCAACATGGGCCTCGAAGACCTCGACCTCGACAAGGTCTTGAAGCCCAATTACCTCGGCTTCCTCTCCAAGGGCGTCGCTCTGCCGCTGCGCACGATGGAGCTGCTGCGCTCGCTGGTCCGGATCGGCGAGTTCTCGGCCATGGACATCGGCGTCGGCCTCGCGGAGGCGCTCCCGACCGGGCTTTACTCGGGGTCTGGCCTCTCCGACTACGTCGAAGACGCGCTCAGCAGCGACGACCGGGTCAACGACTTCCGCCTTCTCGACCCCGAGCTCTACCTGACCGCGACCGACCTCGACACCTGCGAGCGGATCGTCTTCGGCGAGGAGGGCTGGTCTGACGTGCCGATCTCGAAAGCGGTCGAGTGCTCGACCTGCCTGCCGATCGTCTACAAGCCGGTCGACCTGAAGGGGCGCCAGTTCGTCGACGGCGGCATCCGCTCGACGACCAACGTCGACATCGCGGTCGAAAAGGGCGCCAAGTTCATCGTCGTCGTCAACCCGCTGGTCCCCTACGTCAACGATTTCGAGAAGACGATCCCGACCGTCTTCGGCCGCCGCGTCCGCCGCGTCTCCGACATGGGCCTGCCGGCGATCGCCAACCAGACCTTCCGCCTGATCGCCCACCAGCGGCTGCACCAGGCCGTCGGGATGTGGCAGGAGAAATACCCGGGCGTCGACATCATCCTGCTCGAGCCGGAGCCGAACGACGAGCTGATGTTCGGCACCCCGATCATGGACTACTCGCGCCGCCTGCGGATCGCCCGTCACGGCTTCGAAACCGTCACCGCCACCCTCGCCCAGGACTACGAGCGCTACGCCGAGATAGCCGAGCGCCACGGCCTGGAAATCTCCGAGCGCCGCGTCCGCAACGTCGTCGCCAAGGCCTCCGAAGAGGAGCCCGAGCAGACCTCAGCCTGGCGCCGAGTCCTCGAGCAAACCACCTCGGTACTGCTTCGCCAGTCCGGCGAGGCCTCCTAGTTGCGCACCCCGATCGGCAGGATCAGCCGGCGTTCGCTGGCTCTGATCCTCGCCCATTGCCGCCACCATCGTCACCGGGATGCTCCTCACCGGCCACACCGGAACCGTCGTCGAGGTAGCTGACTGGATCGCCCTAGCGATCTTCCTAATCCTCGGGGTTGGCATCCGCACCACGCCGACGCCGAATGATTCTCGCGGCGACGATCGCCGACCGTGGTAATGGCTACTTGTATCTACTTGCAATAATTGCAAGTAGATGAGCACGGTTCCTGCTGAGAAGGCCCTGAATTGCCCCTTTGACGAGGTCGGCTCGGCCTTGCTGAATCTTGCTGAGGATCAGTGGTTCGAGCGCAAGTCGGCGAGAATCTCGGCTCGAGATCTAGCCAACACCCTTGTCGGCTTCGCCAACGCAGACGGCGGACTCGTGGTCGTCGGTCTTCATGACGGCGTTGTAGAAGGAATCGACGCCAGCGCGGATCGCCTAAACGGTCAGATGCAGGCTCATATCGATTTTTGTGTCCCTCCAGTCCGCACGAAGAGCCGCATTGTGAAGTGCATTAACCGCACTGGATTGACCGATCGTCTGCTGGCCATCGAGATTGCTCCGGGGGATTTGGTGCATGCAAATCAAAAGGACGAGGTCTTTCTGCGTGTCGGCGACGAGAACCGGCGACTGAGCTTTACCCAGAGGCAAGAGCTCCTTTACGACAAGGGCCAGGCCAGTTACGAGGCCCGGCCATTGCCGGCCGCGTCATTCGACAGCCTCGACCAGCAACTGCTCGATGAATATGTACGCGCCGTAAAGGCTTCTGAGCCGATGGACCTACTGCGCGCGCGGGGTCTTGCCACGAAGTCTGAGTTGACGATCGCCGGGTGTCTTCTCTTCGCGTCCGCCCCTCAAGAACTTCTCCCGGAGGCCTTTGTTCGAGTCCTGCGCTGGAGAGGGCGGGAGCGAGGCTCCGGCGCTCATCAGCAGTTGTTGGAGGACCGAAAAGTTGAGGGGCCGATCCCTGGGCAGCTGCTCAAGGCAAGAGACTTGGTCCAAGAGTTTCAGCCCACCCGCAAGGCCCTCCTCGCAGACGGGAAATTTGGAAGCGTCGCCCTTGTTCCCGAGGATGCCTGGTTGGAGGGAGTTGTTAACGCCGCGGTACATCGCTCGTACAGCTCGGCCGGGGACCACATTCGAGTCGAGATCTTTGATGATCGGATTGAGATATCTAGCCCCGGGCGATTCCCGGGTCTGGTGGACCTAAGCGATCCACTTGAAACGACGCGGTTTGCCCGGAATCCTCGGATTGCCAGGGTTTGCGCAGATCTGAATTTCGGTCAGGAGCTGGGTGAGGGGATCCGCCGCATGTTCGAAGAGATGAGGGCGGCGGGCCTCAATGACCCGATTTACCGGCAAACGTCGGGGAGCGTCAAATTGACCCTGCTCGCGGACGCTGTGGATCGCCGACTGGACGCAAGGCTTCCGGAGAACGCCCGACGCATCACCAATGGCCTGCGCGAAGCCGAGCGGTTGAGCACGGGCGAGGTGGCAGAGTTGCTAGGTGTTTCCAGGCCGGTGGCTCAGCGAGAGTTGGCTGCGCTGCAGGAGGCGGAGATCATCGAATGGGTTGGCAAATCAACCAAGGATCCACGGGCCTATTGGCGACTCAAGCCGACCTAGCTCTTTAGCTACTTGCAACTACTTGCAATAAGACTTGAAACGGCGCACCAGCTACGCCGCGTAGAGCTGCTCGATCGCGTTCTCGTGCTTCTGAGCGACGACGGCGCGCTTTACCTTCAGGGTGGGCGTCAGCTCGCCTGACTCCTGGGAGAGGTCCTTGGGGAGGATCGAGATCTTCTTCACCTGCTCGACGCGGGCGAAGTTCTGGTTGATCTTCTCGACGTGGGCTTCGATCGCCGCCTTGACGTCGGGGTTCTGGGCCAGTTGGGGCGGATCCTCGGGAAGGTTGTTCTCCTGCGCGTATTTGACCGCCTCTTCGGGGTCGAGGGTAACCAGGGCGACGAGGTAGGGCCGGCGGTCGCCGACGACCACGCACTGGGAGACCAGGGGGTGCTGCTTGATTTCGGCCTCGAGGTTGGCGGGGGTGATGTTCTTGCCGCCCGCGGTGATGATGATGTCCTTTTTGCGGCCGGTGATCTTGATGAAGCCATCGGGCTCGACCTCGCCGATGTCGCCGGTATGGAGCCAGCCGTCGACGATCGTCTCCGCCGTCGCCTCCGGATTCTTGTGGTAGCCCTGGAAGACGTTGGGGCCCTTGACGAGGATCTCGCCGTCGTCGGCGATCTTCACCTCGCAGCCGGGGAAGGGCTTGCCGATCGTCCCCACCTTGAAGTCGTCGGGCGTGGAGATCGTCGCCGCGGTCGAGGTCTCGGTCATCCCCCAGCCCTCGAGCACGAGGACACCGGCGGCGTCGAAGAAGCGGAGGATCTCCGGGTTGATCGGCGCCGCGCCGGAGACGGCGAGGCGGATGCGGCCGCCGAAGAGGCCGCGGATTTTCGACAGCACTTTCTTATCTGCGAAGTCGTACTGGCGCTGCAGAAGGAAGCCGGGCTTGCGGCCGGCGCGTTCGGCGGCGCGCATCTTCTCGCCGGTCTTGATCGCCCAGTTGAAGATCGCCTTTTTTGCCCCGCCCTCTTTCTCGATCGTGCTGGTCGCGGCGGTGTAGATCTTCTCGAAGATCCGCGGCACCGAGGGGAAGTAGGTCGGTTTCAGTTCGGCCAGGTTCGGCAGGATCTTCAGCGGGTCCCGCTCCCAGTAGGCGAGGGTGGTGCCGAGGTCGAAGGTCCCGAACTGGATCAGCAGGGCGAAGGAGTGGGCGAGCGGCAGGTAGAGGTAGGCGACGTCCTCGTCCTCGATGACGCTGACGCCGTTGACCATGTCGAGCATCGAGCGGTAGTTGCCGTGGCTGATGATGCAGCCCTTCGGCGGCCCGGTCGTGCCCGAGGTGTAGATGAAGGTGCAGATGTCCTCGGGGGTGACGGCCGTGTAGAGCGCCTCCCAGGTCGCGTTGTCGCCACCGCCGCCTTTGGCCGCCAGGTCCTCCATCGAGATCGCGTCCTCGGCGCTACCGGTCATCATCACGATCTGCTCGAGCTGCGGCAGCTGGTCGCGGATCGCCCGCACCTTTTCCAGCTGTTCGGTGTCCTCGACGACGACGACCTTGGAGTCGGAGTTATCGAGGACGTAACGGCACTCCTCGGGCGAGTTGGTCTGGTAGATCGGGACGACGGTGGCGCCGATCGAGAGTGCCGCGTAGTCGAAGTAGGTCCACTCGGGGCGGGTGTTGCCGAGGATCGAGACCCGGTCGCCTTTCTCGACGCCGAGGGTGACGAGGCCGAAGGCGAGCGGCCGGACGATCTCGCGGACGTCCTCAAACGTCTTGCTGATCCACTGCTCGCCCTCCTTGTAGCGGACGGCGACTTTCGACCCGTAGAGCTCCGCCGCTTTCGGCAGCAGGTCGGCGATCGTCTGCGAGTGCGTACCTCTCCCCGGCATCTGCCGGGGGAGTCTAGATCAGCGCCCGTTCTGGGGGGATCCGCGCATCGCCTTGGTGCCGGTAAGGCTGCGCAGCGAGCTTTCGAACAGCGTCCTGTCGATCCGGCCGTGGTAGATCGGCACGCCCATCTGCACGCATTTGCCGATTACCTCCCCTCGCTCCATCTGCATCTGGTCGGCGAGCTCGGCGGGCGTCAGGTGGTGCGCCATGGATGACCTCCAACGTCGGTGAAATTGGGTAGCTCCATGTCTAGCGCCGCTGCCGGACGCCGTCAACTGGGAAAATGTCTCCCTTGGTCTCCGAAGCGTCCCCCGAAGTAGCCGTCAAGCCCCTGCCCAGGCGGGGCAGGATCTGGGTGATCCTCCTGCTCCTGGGGGGGTTGACCGCACTCGGCTACACGATCGTCCAGATGTCGACCCAGAAGCCCGGCGATCCCGTCGTCCACCTCGAAGGGATCGAAGACGCCCAGCGGCTGTTCGGCGGCGTCCCCCAGGAAGGCGACCGGCTCGGCTCCGACGACGCCCCGGTGACGATCCAGGTCTTCAACGACATCCAGTGCAACGACTGCGCCGACGACTTCCTCGAAACGATCCCGCAGCTGACCGAACGCTACGTGCGGCCGGGCGACGTGAAGCTGCTCTGGCGCCACTACTCGAACAGCGTCAACCCCGAGCAGCTCGGCTTCTACGGCGCCGAAGCGGCCGCCGAACAGAACTACGGCTGGCAGTACATCTACCTCTTCTTCCGCAACCAGGACGAAGCCGAACGGGTCGGGATCGACGACCAGTACCTGGCTTCGGTTGCGGGTGGGACCGAGGAACTCGACATCGAAGAATGGGAGTCCGACCTGGAAGCGAACGGCCAGAAGGGCGGTCCGATCGAGCAACGGCTCGAAGCCGACGAGAAGCTCGGGCGCGACCTCGAAATCCGCACCGGCCAGGGGATGGTGCTCACCGGTCCGCATGGGACGGTGACGCTGCAGGAAGGCCCGTCGCTCGCCGAGGTCGAAGCCGCGCTCGCCGAAGTCGAATAGCCGGCCGCTTCGAGATTGTCCTCGCTGGGGCGAGGACAAGTGCGTAGGGGCTAGGCCACCCGGCGCAGGCGCGCCCGCGGCGCGATCACGTCCCGCCACTCGGAGTCGACGATGTGGGCGGGGGAGGTGGTGGCGAGGAAGTCGCCGAGGATCGCGGCCAGCCCCTCGGGGTCTTCCAGGTTCGGGAAGTGGGCGGCCTTGGGCAGCGTCTCGAAGCGGCAGTTGGGGATCGAGCGCCCGGCTTCGAGGCCGTGCTCGAGCGGGATCGTGCGGTCGCGCTCGCCCCAGACGATCAGCGTCGGCATCTCCTTCAGCAGGTAGAGGCGGTCGCTGGCGCTGACCTTCTGGCCCTGGACGTCGATCACCGAGCGCAGCGTCTGCAGGAAGGCGCGGCGGGAGCCGGGCTCCTGCAGGGGGCCGAGGGCGCGGGCGACGGCCTGCAGGTAGACGCCGGTGGAGTTGCCGCGCTCGCGTAGCTTGGCGCCGGTTGCGGCCAGGGCGCCGACCAGGCGTGGGCGCGTCGCCAGGCGAAGCAGCGCCGCCGAGCCCGGCAGGGCGGCACCCCGCAGGAGTGGGCTGACCTCGTGGCCGAGGCCGCCGCTGGAGATCAGGACGAGGCGCTCGGTGCGCTGGGGGAACTGGTAGAAGAACTGCATCGCGACGCCGCCTCCGAGCGAGTGGCCGACGATCGTCGCCCGCTCGACCCCGATCGTCGTCAGCAGGTCGCGGATGCTCGCCGCGTGCGCCCCCAGCGAGTAATCGCCCCGCGGCGTCGCCGCATCGCCGTGGCCGATCAGGTCCGGCGCGATCACCCGGTAGGACCCGGCCAGCCGCTGCGCCACCGCCTCCCAGTGCCGGGACGAGTTGATCATCCCGTGGATCAGGACCACGGTTGGGCCGCTGCCGATCGTGCGGTAGACGGCTCGATGCCCGTGCAGGTTCGCCTCGTGGACCTCGAAGGGGGAGCCGGAACCCATGGCATGACCCTAGCGCGGGGCAGAGATCCTTCGAAAAGTGGTTAAAGCATATTTTTGCTAAGCAAAGTTCAAGTTTTTAGTACGACTGGTTTTGCTGCGACCACTTCAATGTATATAAGTACCGCTTGAGTTCTACTCAAGAACTGCCAGATACCGATGAATCCAGTTACGCCAAGGAACAAACGACGCCCTGCTGCGGCTTTTTGCGTGATCGCGCTGATCTTGGTGAACTTGGTCGTCCTCAGTGGCGTTGCGGCAGCGGAGCCGCCGGATTATTTCCACAAAGGCCTCGGTCATGAAGTCGTGCTTCCTGGATGGGCAAAAGGTGCGAGTGTCCATTTCCTCTCCCCGCCCGGGAAAGGACTCAGCGCCGAAATCGGACTTCCCGCTTCGGAATCCGGCGGTGGTGGCGGCCTCACGAAAAGCTCGCTGCTGACCTACTCCGGCGGCGGTGTCCAGCAGGCTCCCCACCTGCACCTCATCTTCTGGGGATCGAACTGGAGCAAAGCCGGCGAACCCCAGGAAATCCGGGAAGCGATGAGCCTCTTTTTCAGCGGGCTCTCCGGCTCCGGCTACCAGGGAATCTTGACCCAGTACTTCGCCAACCCGGGCACCGAAAAAGAACGACAGCTGCGGCCGATCTCGAAAACGGTCACCTTCAACTCGACCTCCGACGCCTACGTCGACTCCTCCGTCGCTGCGCCGGGCGAAGTCAATCGCTTCGCGATCACCTCCGAGATCGCCAAAATCCGCGCGGCCACAGGCTGGTCCGCGAACTTCGACGACCAGTACTTCGTTATTCCGGCCTCGGGGGCGACCTACCAAGCGGGGTTCCTCGGTGGGTTCTGCGCCTTTCACGGGTTCCAGGAAGTCGCCTATAGCTTCATCACCTACCCTGGCACCGTCCCCGGGTGCGGGACGGGGGCGAAATCCGTGTCGCGGGCTGCCTCCCACGAGTACGCGGAGACGGTCACGGATCCGCTTCCCTACAGCGGCTGGAACATCCCGATCACCAACGAAGCCGGCGAATTACTCGGGCAGGTGGAGATCGCCGACTACTGCGACGCGCAGCCGACCTTGCAGCTGGCCAACGGCGCCTGGGTCGAGCCGCTGAAGGACAATTACAAGACCAACCAGGAAGGCGGGGAATCGATCCATTGTGAGAGCTCGGACCCGAGCCCTCCCCAGTTCTACATCGGGGACACGACGGTCACGCTGGGATCGCCCGGGCAGGCAACCCTCGGCGGCTCGATCATGCCGGCCGGCTACAAAACCGTCAAATACTGGTTCGAACGCTATTCGGCGGGCTGGGTGAAAATCGCCGGCGGAGGAACGGTCGGCGGAACCACGTCAGTCCCTGTCAGCCAGGCGATCAGCGGCGCCGACGTTGCGGCCGCTGAACGCTATCGGCTGGTCGCCCAGATTCCGACGGACGGCTTTGAACAGGGAACGATAGGCCGGATCTACGGCCCCACAACCGCCAGCAAGCCGGCCTGGTCCGGCCGTTTGTGCATAACGGCGGAACAGCCCTGCCAGAAAGGCAACCGTCTCGCCGCGGGGACGCCGTTGCTCGCGGCGGCGTCGGAACCGTCCGAATTCCTACTGTCGATTGCGAACAGGTCAAGCCCGCTCCGCTGCTCCGAAGGCAGCTGGCAGGTGCAGACGGAAGCCGCTGACGACAGCGCCCTGCCGGTGAGTGGCTCGGGTTGGAGCCTGGGAGGGTGCAAAGTCAACGACGGGTTCAAAGAAACCGCCTGTACGGTTACGGCTGGCCCGGTCCCGTTCTCAGGGATCGTCGTCTGGCGCGGCACTACTGAAGGGGAAGTGCGACAGGGCCCCGCGGGCGAAGGAAACGTGACCTGGCACGTCAAATGCCCGGAAGCCAAAGAACCGGTCGACTGCACTTATGACCGCTCCTCGACGAATGTTTTGAAGGGTGGCGCCGCACCCGAACTGCGAATCAGAATAGGTACGGAGTCGACTCTGGAAGCCAAAGAACACCAATCGGGGCCGCTGTGTTCTGGTTTTCTCGGCAACGCCAAACTCAACTTCCTGCTCACGGAGCCGAAACCACTGTACGTGGCACCGATCGGCAAACTCCAACCGGCAGTAACCGGTGAAGCGGCAACGCAACGGTCCGAAATCTCGGTACAGCTCAACGGGGTCGTCAATGCCAACGGGTTCACAACCGAATACCAATTCGAATACGTCAACGATGCGCGTTTCCTCGAAGACCTCCAATCATCGGGGCCTGGGCACGGGTTCGATCACGCTGTCGTCGGTCCGAGCGGAGACGTCGGGTCCGGGACGAGTGGGGTTTCCGTCCATCAGATTCTGAAAGGCCTCAAACCCGAAACGGCATATCACGTCCGCCTCAAGGCAACGAACGCGGAAGGTGACGCCTATGGCACCGAGAACGCGTTCAGCACCATCGGGCCTCCCACCTACCAGTCCTCCTTCGGCAGCTCAGGCTCCGGCAATGGCCAGTTCAAATACCTCACCGACGTCGCCGTCGACCCCACCGACGGGACCCTCTGGGTCACCGACGACGACAACGACCGGGTCCAGCACTTCACCGCCGCCGGCGGTTACCTCGGCCAGTTCAAAAGCTGCACCGACCCCGGCGCGATCGCGGTTAATCCCGCCGGTTCCCTCTACGTCGCCTGCTCGAGCCTCGGCGTGATCCAGAAATACACCGCCAAAGGCGAAGCCCTGAAAGTGCTGGCGAGCGCCGGCTCGGGCGAAGGCCAGGTCCACTTCCCGCTCGACCTGGCGATCGACTCCAGCGGCGCGATCTGGGCGGCAGACACCGAAAACAACCGGGTCGACAAGTTCAGCGGCGAAGACAAATTCGTCAAATCGATCTCGCTGGGCTCCAACGCCAAGCCGTGGGGGATCGGGATCTCCCGGGGTGGTGAAGTCTGGGTCACCGAACCGTGGGAAAAACGGGTCTCGGTCCTCGACGGTGAAGGAAAACTTCTGCGCCGCTTCGGCTCGGCCGGCTCGGGACCTGGGCAGTTCGCCTGGCCCTCCGACGTCGAGCTCGACAGCCGCGGCTATGCCTGGGTCGCCGACGCGGTCAACGACCGCGTCCAGATCTTCAACGAAGCGGGCGAATACGTCACCCAGTTCGGCTCCAAAGGCTCAGGACCAGCTCAAATCGACACCGACTGGTGGCTCCGCATCGCCGTCAACGGCAACGGCGAAGCCTGGGTCACCGACTCCGGCAACGCCCGGGTCGAGCGGTGGTGCTGCCCCGGGGGCTGGACGCTATGAGCGAACTAAAAACTACAAAGTTCTTGATTAAAAAAGCGTCGACTTCTACGATTGAGTCGCTTTCGGCGGGTCAGCCGAGAACAGGAGGAGCAAAATGAGGGCACCGAACCAGTTTCGCCGTCCGTTAGCGCCTGTCATTGCATTGCTCTGTGTCTTGGCTTTGGCAGCCCCGGCTTCGGCTTCGCCACCGGTGGTGGAAGGCGAGTCGGCCTCTGAAGTCAGTTCCTCCGATGCCACGTTGGAGGCTGTGGTCAATCCCGGAAACCTGGAAGCGGGGGCTTACTACCAGTTCCAGATCGTGGCCAATCCGAGCGAATACTGGCCCGAAGTCACCTGCCCCGAACAGAACCCTGAAGCTCCGGAAGTCCAGTGCCTGGGACCGTATGGAACTGTTGGCGGCGCGCCGCCTGAAGCCGAAATCCAGAGACGTCCGGGTGATCTTCCAACTGTTCGCCTCGACGGGGGCGCCGAAGGAGTGCAGGTGGCGCTCCGCCTCTCGTCGATCGGCAGGGCGCTCCAGCCGGGCGCGACGTACCACTACCGCGTCCTGGCGGTGGAAGCGGCGTCCAGCGTCGACTCGATCGTCTGGGAACCACCGCCCACCTACGGGGCCGACCAGACCTTCACCACCCCGGTTCCCTTTGTGGCCGAAGGGGCGGGCGGGTCGGCTGGGAGTCTTCCGGAGCCATTGGCGACGAGCCCCGAGCCGGCGCTCTCAGGGGCAGAAGCCCTGGGCTGCAAACAGCGATCGGTGCGTAGGACCCATATGCATCGACACCTTCGGCACCGGCGCCCGCCAGGGAAGGTTTCGCTCTGCGAGCGTCGCCCCGCCTAGCCGTCGCCGGCTTCGCCCGAGATCGTGGCCATCAGGGAGCGCGAGCCGCCGCGGTCGCGATGCTCGCAGAGGTAGATGCCCTGCCAGGTGCCCAGCGCGAGTTGCCCCTCGCTGATCGGCAGCGTAAGCGACGGGCCCAGCAGCGCCGCCTTGATGTGGGCGGGCATGTCGTCGGAGCCCTCGAGCGTGTGGGTCCAGTAGGGGGCACCTTCCGGCACCGCCTGGTCGAACCAGCTCTCGAAGTCCCGTCGCACGTCCGCCGAGGCATCCTCGTTCAGCGCCAGCGAGGCGGAGGTGTGCTGGATCAGCAGATGCAGGAGGCCGACCGAGACCTGGGCCAGCTCCGGCAGGGCCTCCGTCACCTCAGCGGTGACGAGGTGGAATCCGCGCTGCCGCGCCTCCAACTGGATCCGGCGCTGCAGCCACACGCCGGCTACCTGCTGCCGTTGTGCAGCGCCCGCCAGACGACGTCTGGCCTGAGCCCGACCTTGGGACCGAGCACCACGGCGAAGAGAGTCAGCGCCAGCCAGGGGCGCAGATGAGGGCTGATCCTGCGGATCCGTCCTTCGCCGTCGAGCTCGAAGATCATCGCATCGGTCATCCGCACCCCGAGGAGGCGCGCTTCGCCATAGAGAACCCGGTGGCTTCCGTCGCCGATCTCATCCTGCCACCGCAGTCCGCTCAGGACCCCGTAGACGGCCCCGAGCAGAAACCCGACGTCCTCCTGGCCCTTGAAGACCATCCGCCCGGAGATCGGCGAGACGACCTCGACGTCGGGCGCCGTCGCCTCCATCAGCCGCGCGATGTCGCCGGCCTCCGAGGCGGACCGGTAATGCGAGATCGAATCCATCATCGGGGCGCCCGGATTTGAACCGGGGACCTCACCGACCCGAACGGTGCGCGCTACCAGGCTGCGCCACGCCCCGAGAGGGGTGATTATCCCAGAGCGGCGTCTGGGGCGCGGGGAGGGCGGCAGCGCTACTTTGGACGGGGAAGCGGTTCCTTCCGATTTAGATGGCACGCAGGCTGACCCCGATCCTCGCTCTGCTGGTGCTGGCACTGACGCCGGCGACTTCCCGCGCCTATCTGCCGGAAGGCTTCATCGGGATCTCGCCGCAGAGCGGCGGCACCGCCAAGGACTACGAGCTGATGCGAGAAGCCGGCATCCAGAGCGTCCGCCAGCCACTCAACTGGAGCCAGGTCGAGCCCGAGAACCCGGCTTTCACCGAACGGCACTGGGACGCCTTCGACCACGAGGTGCGGCTGGCGGCGCGGAACGACCAGGAGATCTTCCCCGTCGTCGTCGGCTCGCCCGAATGGGTCGCTCGGCGGGGGATCGACCTTCCCGTCTCCACCTTCTGGCAGCGGCGGGCCTGGACCTCGTTCGTGCGGGCAGCGGTCCGCCGCTACGGCCCCGAAGGCGCGTTCTGGGAAGAAGAAGACGAACTGCCCTACGTGCCGATCGTCCGCTGGGAGATCTGGAACGAGGAGAACATCGTCACCTTCGACGCTCATCCGGAACCGAAGCGCTTCGCCGAGCTGATGCGGATCGCCGGCCGGGTCATCCACCGCGAAGCTCCGGGAAGCAAGGTGATCGTCGGCGGCCTCTTCGGGCGGCCGCTGCAGATCCCGCCCAACATCGCCTCCGGCGATTTCCTCTCCCGCCTCTACCGGGCCCGGCGCGTGAAGCCGTTCTTCGACGGCGTCGCCCTGCACCCGTACGTCGCCGACGCCAGGGCGATGGGGGCGCAGCTGGCGAACCTGCGGCGGATCATGCGCCACCACCACGACGGCGCCACCCCGCTCTACGTGACCGAGCTCGGCTGGGGCTCGGAGTCCGGCCCGACGCGCTGGCAGCGTGGCCTCTGGGGCCAGGCGGACCAGCTGTCGAGGGCCTTCGCGTTGCTCTCGGCCAACCGCCTGCGCTGGAAGGTGCGCGGCGTCTGGTGGTTCACCTGGACCGACGAAGGGGGCAGCTGCGTCTTCTGCCACTCGGCCGGGCTGCTGACGGCGAAGCGGGAAGCGAAGCCCGCCTGGTACCGGTTCAACGAATGGACCGGCGGCGACCCGACCGTCGTGCCCCGGATCGGCAGCCGCGACACCGAACGGGAAGGCGAAGCGGAAGCAGCGGAATAGTTAGGCTCCGACTCGGACTTCAAACCGAAAAAGGAGCATTCCCGTGGCTTTCTCCGTACCCGACCTGCCGTACGCATACGACGCGCTCGAGCCTCACATCGACGAGGAAACGATGCGCATCCACCACGACAAGCACCACCAGGCGTACGTCGACAAAGCCAACGCCGCCCTCGAAGGCACCGAGTGGGCCGACCGCGACGTCGAGGACGTCCTCCGCAATCTCTCGGCGCTGCCGGGTGACAAGCAGGCCGCGGTACGCAACAACGCCGGCGGCCACTACAACCACACGCTCTTCTGGCAGATGATGAGCCCCGACGGCGGCGGTGAGCCGGGCGGCGAGCTGGGCTCGGCGATCTCCGAGACCTTCGGCTCCTTCGACTCCTTCAAGGAGGAGTTCAAAAACGCCGGCATCGCCCGCTTCGGCTCCGGCTGGGCCTGGCTGGTCAAAGACTCGAGCGGCCTCGCCGTGATCTCGACCCCGAACCAGGACTCGCCGATCTCCGACGGCACCACGCCGCTGCTCGGCGCCGACGTCTGGGAGCACGCCTACTACCTGAAGTACCAGAACAAGCGCCCGGAATACCTCGACGCGTTCTGGAACGTCGTCAACTGGGACTACGTCGCGGAGAGGTTCGCCAGCTAACTACCGGGCGCGAAAACCAAGCAATTCGGTGGACGCAGGGAGGCCAGGGAGGGGAGCGCACTTAAGTGCGTGACCCGAGCTGGCCGACCGAGGACTTCGAAGTGCGCAGGTTTGCAGCGTCCGGGACCTCGCTCATCGCGTGCTCGGCCAGTGCGGTGATCGTCAGGCTGGGGTTGACGCCGACGTTCGCCGGCACTGCCGAGCCGTCGCAGACGAGCAGGTTCTCGTAGCCGAAGACCCGCTGGCGGGCGTCGACGACGCCGTCCTCGGGTCCGTGCCCGATCACCGCCCCGCCGAGGATGTGGGCGGTGGTCGGGATATTCATCATCGCCTCCATCACCGAGCTCTGGGCGATGCCTCCGGTGCGCTCGGCGAGCCATTCGGCGGCGTCGTTGGCGACCGGGATGAAGGTCGGGTTCGGTTTCTCGGGGTCCTGTTCGGTCTGCAGCCAGACGTTGCCCGACCGTTTCAGCTTCGGGCGCAGGGCGATCGCGTTGTCGAGCGTCTGCATGACCAGGAGGATGATCGTCCGCCGCGACCAGTTCTTCGGGTAGAGCACCTTGGCGAAGCGGCCCGGGTGGCGGAGGATCTGGCCGAGCAGCTTCAGCGGCCGGGTGACGCGGGTGCCGTCGCCGACCAGCAGCGTGTAGAGCAGGCTCATCGAGTTGCCCGCCTTGCCGTAGCTGACCGTCTCGATGTGGGTGTCGGCGTCGGGGTAGATGCTGCCGCTGATTGCCACCCGCTTGGTCAGGTCTTCCGGATAGTCCTCGGGGACGGTGACGGCGAGGATCATCTCGCTGTTGGTCCGGACCAGCTCGCCGAGGCGCTGGGAGACGCGGGGGAGGGCGCCGCCGAGGCGGCAGCGCTGCAGCAGCTTGTTGGTGCCGAGGGCGCCGGCGGCGACGACGACGCCGCGGGCGCGCAGGGTGCGCCTGCCGCGGCCGGGGATGATCCCGGAGCGTTCGCTGGCGACGGTGTAGCCGTCGCTGCCGTCGGCGGCCCCGAGCGGGCGGATCTCGGTCACGGTGCGGTCGGGGATCACCTCGACCCCGCGCTGTTCTGCCAGGTAGAGGTAGTTCTTGACGAGGGTGTTCTTGGCGCCGTGGGGGCAGCCGACCATGCAGCGCCCGCAGAAGTTGCAGCCGGTGCGGTCGGGGCCCTCGCCGCCGAAGAACGGGTCTGGGACGGTCTTGCCGGGGGCGCCGAAGTAGACCCCCACTGGGGTCTTCTGGTAGGTGTCGCCGACCCCGATGTGCTCCCCGTACTCGCGCAGCAGCTCGTCGGCGGGGTCGTTGACCTCCACCTGGGTGACGCCGAGCATCCGCTGCGCTTCGGCGTAGTGGGGGGCGAGCTCCGACTGCCAGTCGGCGAGGTCGCCCCACTGCGGGTCCTTGAAGAACTTCTCCGGCGGGACGTAGAGCGTGTTGGCGTAGCCGAGGCTGCCGCCGCCGACGCCCGAGCCGCTGACGACCGAGACGTCCTTGAAGGTGGTGAGGCGGAAGATCCCGCGCAGGCCGACCCGCGGCGCCCAGAAGTAGCGGCGGATGTCCCAGGTCGACTTCGGGAAGTCCTTGTCGGTGAAGCGCTTGCCGCACTCCAGGACCGCCACCTTGTAGCCCTTTTCGGCCAGGCGCAGGGCAGAGACCGACCCCCCGAAACCGGAGCCGACAACGATCCAGTCGTAGTCGTACTGGCTCATCAGCCAGTCCACCTTACCGGGGGCTCAGGCCTCGCCTGGCTCTAGCGGGCGGAAGTCCGTGGTGCGGGCGCCGCAGACCGGGCAGAACCAGTCCTTGGGGATGTCCTCGAAGGCGGTTCCCGGGGGAATGCCGCCGTCGGGATCGCCGATCGCGGGGTCGTAGATGAACCCGCAGCTCTCGCAGATCCACTGGGTGACGTCTTTGGTCTCGGTGGTGCTCATGCTCTAGATGTTGGCAGACGGGTGGCGGGCTATTTGCCGAAGCTGACCTGCGGCGCCTGGCGCTCGGAGGCATCCTCGATCTCGAAGTACTCGCGGGGGGTGAAGCCGCCCTGGTTGGCGATGACCGAGCCTGGGAACTGCTGGATGTCCGTGTTGTAGGACTGGACGTTGGAGTTGTAGATCCGGCGCGAGGCCTGGATTTCGTCCTCCAGCTCGGAGAGGTTGCGGCTCAGCTGCTGGAAGTTCTCGGTCGCCCGCAGGGTCGGGTAGTTCTCGGCGACGGCTTTGACGTCGGCCAGTGCCTGGGTCAGCTGCTGCTCGGCTTTTGCGGTCTCCTCGACGCCCTGGGCCTGCATCGCGGCGGCGCGCGCCTGGGTCGTTTTCTCGAAGGTCGCGCTCTCGTGCTCGGCGTAGCCCTTGACCGTTTCGACGAGGTTGGGGACGAGGTCGTGGCGCCGTTTCAGCTGCACGTCGATCCCGCTCCAGGACTCGTCCACCCGGTTGCGCGAGGCGATGATCGAGTTGCGCTTCGCGATGTAGTAGAGGACCGCGAGGATGAGAATCGCGACGACGACGATGATGACGATGGTCATTGAGGCTCCTGTGGTCGAACCGGGCTTGGGGCCATCCTAACGCCGCGGCGTTCGTCCTTTGTGGTCCATATGGCGAACAAAGGACGAACGCCGAATCTGGGATGCATAGGATCGCGGCGTGGCTGCGAAGGCGGAAGCGCAGGAATGGGCCGAGATCGTGCGCCGCTACGGCGAGCGCAACGGGCTCACCTACGAGACGGTCGGCGGGATCAACCCGAAAGACGGCCCGGTGGCGCTCTGCGTCGGCGGCGTCAACCGGTTGACCGGGCAGCTCGACGAAGGCTTCTGGGGGGCCAGCTGCGACGCCGACGAAAAGGAAGTCGGAGGCTTCTTCAGCAAGGCGGTGGTCCCGACCGCCATCCTCGCCAAGGCCCATATGCCGGACCTGGCGCAGGTGGTGCCCGCCTTCAACGTCGAGTCGATCGAGGGCCATGAGGTGGTGACGCAGCGCTTCCAGCGCAAGGTCGAGTTCGAGTCGATCGACTTCAACAAGCGCTTCCTGGCGACGGTGCCGAGCGAGTACAACCCGGTCAAGCTGCGGGAGCTGTTCAGCCCCGGCTTCCTCGGCTGGGTGACGACGATCCAGGGGCAGATCGACTTCGGCGTCAACGACCGCCAGCTCTGGTTCCTCTGGCACCTCGGCGAGCGCAGCGAGGCGGAGCTGAAGGCGGCGCTGAAGAACGCCGGCCGGCTCTTCCAGCGGCTGCAGGGCGAGATGGACGAGAGCGGCATCAACACCTACCCGCCCGGGCCCTGGCACGCGGGCCTGGAGCCGTTCCCGGCCGAAGCTCAGGCGGGGTAGTCCGGGTCCCCGGGGAGGACGACGCGCGGTTCGGCCCCCTCGTCGGCGATCACCACCGGGAGGATCGGTTCGAGGGTGCGCTCGCGGTAGGCGGCCAGCGCGTCGTCGGAGGTGCGGAACTCGGCCAGCCAGCGCAGTTGCGTCAGGGTCGGGAAGGAGAGGACGAGCTCTCCGGCCTCTTGCGCCTCGAGCGCGGAGGCGGGCTGGAACCAGCGCGCCTCGGTCGTCTCGACTCCGTCTGGCTGCGGTGGTGTGTGGGCGGGGGCGAGGGCGAGGAAGAACCAGGCGTCGAAGCGGGTCGCGATCACCTCGGGGGTGATCCAGCGGGTGAAGGGCACCAGCTCCTCGCCGGCGTCGAGCTCGATCCCCGCCTCCTCGGCCAGCTCCCGCAGCGCGCAGGCGCGCAGGCCGGCTTCCTCGGCGCCGTCGGCTTCGTCGAGCGAGCCGCCGGGGAAGACCCAGACGCCGGGCATGAACTTCGCCTCCTCGCTGCGCCGCAGCATCAGCACCTCGAGCGCCCGCTGCGAGTGCTTGCCGCCGCGCCGCAGCAGCACCACGGACGCCGCCGGACGGGGCGTCGAAGGCGGCCCGAAGTTGGGCATCTCGGCCGGTCCCCGTCGCCGCTCCTCCATCAGAGCAGCGTAACTCTCAGCTGAGGACGCGGCGGCGCTCGCGGCGGACCCAGGCGCGGTGGGCGACCCAGGCGAGGAGCGCGACGAGGGCGATCGGGCCAAGGATCGCGAGGGCGACGACGGTGACGGCGAGGGCGACGGCGAGGATCTGGCCGGCGTCGTCTAACGCGTCGCCGATGCCCCAGCCGCCTTCGTCGGGGGACTTGGCGGAGTCGCCGGTCTCGATGCGGACGAGGACGCGGGAGTAGTCGGCGCGGCGCTCGAGGCGCTGGAGCTGGGTGCGGAGGCGGGCGCGATGGCGGCGCTCCTGCGCCAGCTCCGCTTCGACCGCCTCGCGCTCGGATTCGGTTTCGGCGCCGGCGAGCTGGGCGAGGAGGCTGTCGACCCGGGCCTTCGAGTCCTGCAGCAGCTCGCCGGTGCTGACGGTCGGGGCGGTGATGTCGTTGGTCGCCTCGTGGCGTGAGCGCACCTCGTCGATCCCTGAGAGGGCGGCAAGCGCGTCGCCGAGCTTGCCGCTCGGGATCAGCAGCTCGAAGCGGGCGGCGGCGACCCCGGCTTCGCCCTCGCGGGTGGAGGAGCGCAGGACGATGCCGTCGTGGGCGTGGACCGCTTCGAAGACCGCGGAGGAGTCGTCGCCGACGTCGGCCGGATCGGCCCCGAGGACGAGCTCGGCGTTGTGTTCGACGGCGCGGTTGTGGACGCCGGGCTTGGCGCTCCCCAGCTGATTGTTGATCTGCGCACCGGGTTGGACCGGCGCTTCGGCCGGGGCCACTACTTCATCGCTCGACTGCTCGGAGCTGCTGGCCCCGACCGAAGATTCGGCTTCGGCGGTTGCGGGGGTGGCTTCCTCAGCGGCTCCTGCAGCAGACCCGGAGAACGGGTGCGCCTGTTCGGGCTTCGAGGTCTCCGTTTTATCGAGGAGCGGCCGGGGTTCGCCGGAGCTGGAACCGCCTCCCGATTCGGAGGAGACGATGACCGCGCTGGCAACCGCGATCGCGAGCACCGCCACTCCACCCGCTGGAATCAGTAGTCGCCGCAGGTGCGCCGGTCTCTTGTTCCGCATGGCGGTGAAAAGGTCCGGCGGACTCTTCAGGGTTAGGCGCGATCGCCGCGGGAAGCCCGCGGCGGCGCGTTCGTCGAGCTCGGCCGCGAACTCGGGCCGTGGCGTCGGCCGCAGCGCTCGCAGATCGGCGGCGAGTTGCTCGTCCCTAGGCGTTTCCATCGCAGGCCTCCCTCAGCTTGGTCATCGCTCGGTGCAGCTTGGTCCCGGCGTTCGACTCGCTGATGCCGAGGACGCGGGCGATCTCGCGGTTTTCGAGGCCGGCGAAGAACTTCAGCGCGATCAGCTCGCGCTCGTGCGGCTCGAGGCGCGCCAGGGCGGCCGAGACCGCCAGCCGGCGCTCGCTGTGCTCGGCGCCCTCCTCGGCTCCGAAGCTGTCCAGGTCGGCGGGCTCGGCGCTGAGCTCCGCCTGGCGGCCGCGGCGGCGCAGCTCGTCGAGGGCGGCGTTGCGGGCGATCCCGAACAGCCAGGCCCGCGGCTCGCCCCGCTCGGGGTCGAAGCGGTTGCGCTTGCGGTAAGCGCGCTCGAAGGCGGCGGCGGTGACTTCCTCGGCCGCCGACGCGTCGCGCAGGAGGCTGGCGACGTAGGCGTAGACGTCGTCGCGGCTGCAGCGGTAAAGCCGCTCGAAGGCGAGGTCAGCCGCCCGCGGCGCCTCTTTTGCCTCCGCCATAAGTGCCTGCTCCATGCCCGTACTACGCCCGGAATCCGGATTCATCACGGCGAGTATTGAGCGATTGGTGAGTTGTGGGGGGTATAGGCCCCCTTTTTCACCAAACGTCAGGCTGCTTGCGGCAGATCGACCGGCGCTGATGCGACCGCGGCACGGATCGACTCGCTCGCGATCGCGACGAGTTCTCGCAGCCCATCCTCACTGATCGAGAGTGGGGGCATGAGAACGATCGTGTTGCCGAGTGGGCGGATGAAGGCGCCACGCTCGCGCGCCTCGACCGTCACCCGGTGGCCCATCCGCAGGGCGGCGTCGTGGGGGCCGAGGTCGACACCGACCATGAAGCCCTTCTGGCGCACCTCCGCGACCTCGGGTATCGCCGCCACCTCGACCAGCAGCCCTTCGAGCAGCGCGATCTTCGGCTGCAGCCGCTCCAGCGTCCGCTCCTGCTCGAAGACGTCGAGGTTGGCCAGCGCCGCCGCGCAGGCGAGCGGGTTGCCGGTGTAGGTGTGGCCGTGGAAGAAGGTCTTGAACTCCTCGTAGCTGCCGAGGAAGCCCTCGTAGATCTCCTCCGTGGCCAGGGTCGCCGCCAGCGGCAGGTAACCGCCGGTGATCCCCTTCGCCAGGCACATCAGGTCCGGCGCCACGCCCTCCTGCTCGGAGGCGAACATCGTCCCGGTGCGGCCGAAGCCGGTTGCCACCTCGTCGCAGACGAGCAGCACCCCGAAGCGGTCGCAGAGCTCGCGCGCCGCCCGCAGGTAGCCCTCGGGCTGGACGAGGATCCCGGCCGCGCCCTGGACGAGCGGCTCGACGACGACCGCGGCGACCTCGTCGCCGTGCGCCGTCAGCACCCGCTCGAGGTCGGCGGCGTCGCCGGGCTCGGCGACGTGGGTCTCGAACAGCAACGGTCGGTAGGTCGAGTGGAAGAGGTCGATGCCTCCCACCGACACCGAGCCGATGGTGTCGCCGTGGTAGGCCTCGCGCAGGCGCACGAATCTGGTCCGGCCGGTCTCGCCGCGCTGCTGCTGGTACTGGAAGGCGATCTTCAGCGCGATCTCGGCCGCGGTCGAGCCAGAGTCCGAATAGAAGACGCGGCTGAGCCCCTCCGGGGCGATCTCGACCAGGCGGGCGGCGAGCTCGGTCGCGCCCGGGTGGGAGAGGCCGAGCATCGTCGTGTGGGCGACGCGGTCGAGCTGCTCGTGCACCGCCCGGTCGATCGTCGGGTGCCGGTGGCCGTGGACGTTGCACCAGAGCGCCGCCGTCCCGTCCAGGTAGCGCCGCCCCTCGGTGTCGTAGAGGTAGGAGCCCTCGCCGCGCTCGATCACCAGCGGCTCTTCCTCGCTCCAGCCCTGCTGCTGGGTGAACGGATGCCAGACGTGTTCGCGGTCGAGCTGCGCGAAATCGGGCATGGGTTGAACTTAGCCCCGTGAACGGCGGCAGCCGGGCCGCGAAAAGTGCCGAGTTAGCGCGTTGCTAGCTTCGCCTTCCATGAGACGGATCAACATCGCCGCGCCCGAGTTCGAGTACGACAAGGAGGACCCGGAGGGCTTCCGCAGCGGCATGGCCCGCCTTGGCAAGCTGCTCGGCGGCGCCGAGGAATCGGGGATCACGGTCTACGAGTTGCCTCCCGGCCAGGCGGTCTGCCCGTTCCACTACGAGTGCGGGGAGGAGGAGTGGCTGCTGGTGCTGGAGGGGGAGCCGACCCTGCGCCACGCCGGGGGATCCGACCGGCTCGCCCCTTGGGACGTCGTCTTCTTCGAGAAGGGCCCGGGGGGCGTCCATGGCGTCCGCAACGAGACCGAGGTGACGGTCCGGGTGCTGATGTTCTCGACCGTCGTCACGCCGACCGCCACCGTCTACCCCGACAGCGACAAGGTCGGAATCTGGACCGGCGACCCGGAGGCCGACGTGATCGTCCGCCGCGAGAGCAAGGTCGACTACTTCGACGGCGAGTAGCGCTGCCTTCAGCGGCGGATATCAATCACACAAGCAAATATTGCCCTTTTGAAAAGGTTGCTCACGTGCAACTATTGTCGTAATGAACACGACGATAGAGGCGACTGACACCACCGCTCGGATCGCGGCCCTCCTCCACCACGTCTTTCTCTATGACCGCGGCAACCAGCTGCGGGTGATCGAGGAGACGGGGCTCTCGATGACGCAGTGCAAGGCGCTGCTCGAGCTCGGTGGCCTCGGCGGCGACGAGCGGGCCTGGCAGGTCTCCGACCTCGCCGAGCTGTTCGGCACCTCGGTGCCCTCGATGAGCCGGGCGGTCGACGCGCTGGTCAAGGCGAAGCTGGCGACCCGGGTCGAGGACCCGCACGACCGCCGGGTGCGCCGGGTGAAGATCACTGCCAAGGGCAAGGAGCTGGTCGCCAAGATCGTCACCGTTCGCCTGACCGGGATCGAGGCCTTCGTCGACACCCTCAGCGCGGCGCAGCGGCGCAAGCTCGACGCCGCCGTCGAGTCGCTGATGGACCGCGAGGACCTCGCCCAGACTTACGAGGCTTTGAAAGGAAGTGAGCGCTCTTGACCCGTTACCGCCACCTGATCACCGAAGACAACCGCAAGTGGTGGACGCTCGGAGCGATGTGCTTCGCGCTGTTCATGATCATGCTCGACAACACGGTCGTGAACGTCGCCCTGCCCTCGATCCAGCAGGACCTGGGGGCCTCGATCAGCGGGCTGGAGTGGACGATCAACGGCTACACGCTCTCCTTCGCGGTGCTGCTGGCGACCGGCGGACGCCTCGGCGACATCTTCGGCCGGCGCCGGATGTTCCTCGCCGGCGTCGTCATCTTCGCCCTCTCCTCGGCGACCGCGGGCTTCGCCCCTGACGAGACCGCGCTGGTGCTGAGCCGGGTGGTCCAGGGCGTCGGCGCGGCGCTGATGATGCCGGGCACGCTCTCGATCATCACCGACGCCTTTCCGGCGCACGAGCGCGGCAAGGCGATGGGGACCTGGGCCGGCGTCTCGGCGCTGGCTCTCGCGGTCGGCCCGGTGCTCGGCGGCTTCCTCACCGAGCACGTCAGCTGGCGGGCGATCTTCTACATCAACATCCCGGTCGCGATCGGCGCGGTTGCGGCGACCCTGTTCGCGGTGCGCGAGTCCCGCGACACCTCGGTCGGGCGCGAGGTCGACTACGCGGGCGTTGCCGTCCTCACGGCCGGCCTGACGGCGCTCGTCCTCGCTCTCGTCGAGGGCAACGCCTGGGGCTGGGGCTCGCCGAAAATCATCGCCCTGCTGGCCGGCGCCGCGGTGGCGCTGCCGCTCTTCGTCTTCGTCGAGAACCGCGTCCGGGCGCCGATGGTCCAGTTCGACCTGCTCAGCGACCGCAACTTCCTCGGCGCGGTCGTGGTGGCGATGATCATCAGCTTCGCGATGCTGGGCGTCTTCTTCTTCCTCGCCCTCTACATGCAGGACATCCTCGGCTACTCGCCGCTGGAGGCAGGGGTGAGGTTCCTGCCCTCGACCCTGATGATCGTCGGCGTCGCACCGGTCGCGGGCCGGCTCTCGGACCGCTTCGGGCCGCGCTGGCTGATCGCCGGCGGCCTCGTCATCGTCGCTGCCTCGCTCTTCAGCTTCAGCCGGATCGCGGTCGACTCGACCTACCTCGATCTGCTGCCCGGGTTCATGCTGCTCGGCATCGGTATCGCGCTGACGATGTCGCCGATGACGAGCGCGGCGATGAACGCGGTGCCGGTGCAGAAAGCCGGCATCGCCTCCGGGGTGCTCTCGATGTTCCGGATGGTCGGCGGCAGCCTCGGCGTCGCCGTCACCGGGGCGATCTTCCAGGGCCTCGTCAGCTCGCGGCTCGACACGCTGCTGGGCGGCACCGGGATCAACGAGTCCCAGCGCCAGTCGATCTCCGACCAGCTCGGCGGCGGCACCGTGCCGCACGTGCCGGGCCTTGCGCAGGCGCAGGTGACCGAAGTCGCGGCGGCGGGCAACGACGCCTTCGTCTACGCGCTCAGCCACGCGATGACCGTCTCTGGCTTCGTCGCCCTCGCGGGCGCCCTGATCGGGGCGACGGCGATCCGGGCCAAAGCGCGCACCGAGACCAGCCCGCAGGCGGCGACCGCCGAGGCCAACCCCGGTGGCGAGGCGATCGCCGCCGAGGAGGCTCGGGAGGCGGCGCAGGTCGCCTAGATGCTGGTCCTGCTGCCGCCGTCGGAAGGGAAGGCGGAGCCCGGGAAGGGCGAGCCGGTCGACCTCGACGGACTCGCTTTTGTCGAGGTGCTGAGCGAGCACCGCGAAGCGGTGCTCGACGCCTTCGACCCGGCGCTGCGCAAAGCGCCGGCGGCGCCGGCCGCCGAGGTCTACACCGGCGTCCTCTTCAAACGTCTGGAGCTGCCGCGGGTGCCGGCGAAGGCGCGCCGGCGAGTGTTGATCTTCAGCGCCCTCTGGGGCGTGGTGCGGCCCGACGATCGGATTCCGTATTACAAGCTGCCACCGAAGGCGAAGCTGAAGAAGATCGGCGCACCGGCCGCCTTCTGGCGCCCGGTGCTGAGCGAAGCGCTGCCCGACGAGGAGGGCGAGCTGATCGTCGACATGCGCTCGGGCGCCTACGCGTCCTTCTGGAAGCCGAAGTGGGCGACGCTGCTGCCGGTCCGCGCCTTCAGCGAGCGAGACGGCGAGCGCAAGGTCGTCTCCCGCATGGCGAAGGCGAGTCGTGGCGACGTCGCCCGGGCGCTGCTCTCGGCGAAGAAGCCGCCGCGCGACCCCGAGGGCGTCGCCGCGCTCGCCGAGGCCGCCGGCCTCCGGGTCGAGCTCAACGACGGCAGCCTCGACGTAATCGTCTAGATCTTCACCGACGGGACGAAAACCGGTCTACCTAACCGGTTTTCGTCCCGTCGATGGTGAGGGGAGGCCACGACTCGGGGTCGCTGAGGTCCACCTCGGGGAGGGTGAGGACCTCGACTCCGGCGAGGGCGGCGATCGTCTCGCGGTTGTCGCGCTCGATCCGCGAGGGCTCCCCCGGCCACGGGTTGAGGACGACGGCCGCGACCTCGAGACCGGCGGCGCGGGCTGCCTCGATCGTCAGCAGGGTGTGGTTGATCGTCCCCAGGCCGGGGGCGGCGACGACCACCAGGGGGTAGCCGAGGTCGGCGGCGAGGTCGCGGACGAGGTAGGTGGGGGAGAGGGGGACGAGGAGGCCGCCGACGCCCTCGCAGACGATCGCCTCGGCTCCCGCGGCGGCCGTGGCGGCTGCCGCTCGCAGCCGCCCGGGGTCGATCTCCTCGCCGGCGAGGGCCGCGGCAAGGTGCGGCGAGGCGGGGGGTCCGTAGCGGTAGGGGGCGATCTCCTCGTCGCCCTGGGCCGAGCCCGAAGCGCGGCGCAGCAGCTCGTGGTCGGTCTCGACGCCTTCGTCGAGCCCGGTCACCGCGGGCTTGAAGACGGCGACCCGCTTGCCTTCGCCGGCCAGGGTGCGGGCGATCGCTGCCGCGACCACGGTCTTGCCGACCTCGGTGCTCGTCCCGGTGACGAAGAGCCCGTCGGCCATCGCCCTCAGGCGGCCAGCGGCTGCGCTTCGACCAGGCCGGCTTCCCGCGCCGCGACGCCGATCATGTGGGCGGCGGCGACGAGGTCCTCCCTGCGGTGGGTGGCCATCGCCGTCAGGCGCAGCCGGCAGGAGCCCTCGGGGACGGTCGGCGGGCGGATGCCCTGGGCGAAGACGCCCTTCTCCAGCGCCAGCTCGCACAGGGCCATCGTCGCCTCGGCCTCGCCGACGTGGACCGGGACGACCTGGGTCGCCGAAGTGCCGGGGGCGAGCCCCTCGGCCGCCAGCGAGCGGCGCAGGATCCCGGCGTTTGCCTGCAGTCGCTCGACCAGCTCCGGCTCGGCTTCGAGAACGTCCAAGGCCGCCATCGCCGCCGCGGCCGCCGAGGGCGGCGGCGCGGTCGAGAAGATGAAGGAGCGGGCGCGGTTGACGAGGAGCTCGACCAGCTCGGCCTCCGCGCAGACGTAGGCGCCATAGGAGCCGAGCGCCTTGCCGAGGGTGCCGACGACGACGTCGACCTCGCCGCTGAGGCCGGCCGCCGAGACCGAGCCGCGGCCGCCGGGTCCGACGGCGCCGGTCGCGTGGGCCTCGTCGACCATCAGCCGGGCGCCGTGGCGCCGCGCCAGGTCGAGCAACTGCGGCAGGGGGGCGAGGTCGCCGTCCATCGAGAAGACCCCGTCGGTGACGACCAGCGAGGCGCGCTCGCCGGCCTGGCGCAGACCCCAGGCGAGGTGTTCGACGTCGGCGTGGCGGTAGACGAAGGTCTCGGCCCGCGAAAGCCGACAGCCGTCGACGATGCTGGCGTGGTTGAGCTCGTCGGAGAAGACGACCTCGCCGCGGCCGGCGAGGGCGGCGATGACGCCGCTGTTGGCGAGGTAGCCGGAGCCGAAGAGGAGGGCCCGCTCGTAGCCCTTGAAGGCGGCGAGGCGGCGCTCGAGCTGCAGGTGCGGCTCCATGTTGCCGGAGATCAACCGCGAGGCGCCCGCGCCGGCGCCCCAGCGCAGCGCCGCCTCCGCCGCCGCCTCGCGGACCGCCGCCCGGTCGGCGAGCCCGAGGTAGTTGTTGGAGCAGAGGAGGAGGACCTGGCGCCCGTCGAGCGTGACTGTGGGTCCCTGGGGCCCTTCGATCAGGCGCAGTCGCCGGTAGAGCCCGCGCTCGCGGAGCTCGCCAAGCCGCTCGGCGACGTCGCTCACGCCGCCCGTGGGTAGGAAGGCGGCTTCTTCGCCTTCTTGACGACGCGCAGCTGGGTGGAGGGGTCCCAGAAGTTGGCCTCCTCCTGGCTGTCGACCAGCTCGTCGATCGGCGTCGCCGGGCTCTCGCCCTCGAGCCAGCCGGAGCGGTTGTCGGGGCGCGGGTTGGCGCCGTTGTCGGGCTGGCGGGCGACGTTCAGGCCCAGGTCTTCGAACATCTCCCGGTCCTCGGCCGGCTCGGCGCCGAGGGTGGTCAGGAAGTTGCCCATCATCACCCCGTTGAGGCCGGCCTTGACGGCGAGCTTGTGGAGCGAGCCGAGGTTCTCGACCCGGCCGCCGCAGAGGCGGAAGAGGGCCCCGGGGATGATCAGTCGGAAGATCGCGATCCACTTCACGACCTCCCACGGGTCCATCACCTCGCGGTCGCCGAATTTGGTCCCGTCCTTCGGGATCAGGAGGTTGATCGGGATCGAGGTCGGGTTGATCTCGGAGAGCTCGAAGGCCATCTCGACCCGCTGCTCCTCGCTCTCGCCGAGGTTGAGGATGCCGCCGACGCAGGTCTCCAGCCCCGCCTCCCTGACCGCCTGGATCGTCCGTAGGCGCCCCTCGTAGCGGACCGTGGTCGAGACCTCGGGGTAGTAGGAGCGGGCTGACTCGACGTTGTGGTGGACGCGCTGGACCCCGGCCTCTTTCAGCGCTTTCGCCCGATCGACCGACATGTGGCCGATCGAGGCGCAGCGCTTGAGGTTGGTCTTCTCGGCGACCAGCTTCGTCCCCTCGAGGATCTTCTGGAAGTCCCGCTTCGAGAGGCCCTGGCCCTGGGTGACCATGCAGAAGCGGTGGGCGCCGGCCGCCTCGGCCGCTTCGGCGTGTTCGAGGATCTGCTCGGGCTCCATCATCGCGTGCATCGGCGTGTCAGCCTCGGCATAGCGCGACTGGGCGCAGAAGCCGCAGTCCTCGGCGCAGCCGCCGGACTTGGCATTGACCAGCGAGCACATGTCGGTGGAGTCGCCGAAGTTCTCGACCCGCACCTCCCAGGCGCGTTCGACCAGCGCTTCGATCTCGTCGTGCTCGCTGAGGCGGCCGTAGGAGCGGGCCTCCTCGGGGGTGATCAGGGGGGGCATCGGCACGCACCCTAAAAATCGCCCCGGACGCCTAGGATCGGGGGCGATGAGGCGGAGCTTGGCGTGGCGGCGAGGAATGGCTTTGGTTGTCCTTGCCTGTCTGGCAATCGGGGCCTTTGCCTGCGGGGCGACGCTTGGCGACGGCGGCGGGGCGCCGCAGCCGGGCGTGGCCGAGACGCTGCCGGCGAAGCAGCTGGTGGGGCTGCGGATCGTCGCCGGCCTGCGCGGCACCTCGATCTCGCCGGGGCTGCGCGCGGCGATCGCCCAGGGGCATGTCGCCGGCGTCGTCCTCTTCGCCGAAAACATCCCCAGCCGCGCCGCCGCCCGCCGCCTGACCGACCGCCTGCAGGCGATCAAGCGGCCGCCGAAGCTGCGCGACCCCCTGTTGGTGATGACCGATCAGGAGGGCGGGCAGGTGAAGCGCATGAGCGGCTCCCCGAGCGCTTCGGCTGCTCATATGGGAATTCGAGGGCCGGGCTTCAGCCGCTCGCAGGGCCGCCGCACCGCCTCTGACCTGCGCGGCGTCGGGGTGAACGTCGACCTGGCGCCGGTGCTGGACGTCGGTCGGCCCGGCGGCGCCATCGCCGAAACGGAAAGGAGCTTCGGCGCCACCGCCGCCAAGGTGGAAAAGACCGCTATTCCCTTCGCCAAGGGTTTGCAGGCCGGCGGCGCCGCCGCGACCGGCAAGCACTTCCCCGGCTTCGGGGCGGCGCGCGAAAACACCGACTTCGCGGTCGAACGCGTCGACCTCTCCAAGCGCGAGCTGCGGGCGGTCGACGAGAAGCCCTACGCCGCCTTCGCCGCAGCGGGCGGCAAAGTGGTGATGTTGAGCACCGCGATCTACCCCGCCTTCTCCGGCCGACCGGCGGCCTTCACCCGCGCGATCGCCACCGGCGAGCTGCGCGACCGCCTCGGCTTCGAGGGCGTGACGGTCACCGACGCGCTGGAAACGCCCGCCGTCGAACACTTCGGCAGCACTGCTGAGGTCGCGCTCGCCGGCGCCCGCGCCGGCGACGACCTGCTCCTGTTCTCGCGGTTGGGACCGGCTGAAGCTGCCTGGAGGGCGCTGGTGGCCGGGCTCCGCAGTCGCAGCCTGGATCGCTCGCAGTTCGAGCAGGCCGCCGAACACGTCCTCGACCTTCGCGCCGACCTCCGCTAGCGGTCCCTCAGTCGGAGACGTTCGCCCGCACCCAGAGTGGGTCGAAGACCCGGACGGCGTCGCGCCCGTCGTCCTTGGCCGCGTACATCGCCGTGTCGGCCTCGGAGACGACGGTGGCGACGCTGGTCCGCGGGTCGCCGCCGAAAAGCGCGATCCCGATGCTGACGGTGACCCCGTCCTCGGCCTGGCTGGAGCGGTGGCCGCGGATCTCGGCCGCGATCGCCTCGGCTGCGAGCTCCGCCTCGCCCTGGCTGCAGCGCGGCAGGATCACCGCGAACTCGTCGCCGCCGAGCCGGGCCAGGCTGTCGCTCTCGCGGGTGCGCCTGCGCAGGACCTCGGCCACCTCTTGGATCAGGCGGTCGCCGGCGGGGTGCCCGCGCGAGTCGTTGACCCGCTTGAAGCCGTCGATGTCGAGCATCAGCAGGGCACCCGTGGCGGCGTCGCGAAGGCTGCGCGCCATCGCTGCCCCCAGGTCTTCCTCGAAGCGTCGGCGATTGGCGAGGCCGGTGAGCGAATCCTGGCTCGCCTGTCGCTCCAGCTCCCGGATCCGTTCGTTCCGGCCCCAGCTGAGGACCAGCGCGTAGAGGAGGACGGCGAGCGCGACGCCGAGCACGGCGAGGGTGAGGGGCAGGCTGAGGCCGGGGCTCCCCGGGTCCTTGACGGTCAGCATCCAGGTGCGGTCGGCGATCCGCAGCGGCACCGAGGCCGCGTTCCCGAGGCTCCCGCTCGGCCCGAAGACGACGTCGCCGTCGGTCCGCAGCTGCAACGCGGCACTGGATCCGACGGCGGCGGTCGCGGCGGCGGCAAGGTCGCCGAGTCGGAAGCTGCCGGCGGCGAAGCCGGCGAGCGCCCGCCGCCGCTGCGCCGGGGTCGCCACCGGCGCCCCGTCCCGGTAGACGGCGTGGAAGACGTTGATCCCGTTGCCGCCGATCAGCAGCGGGATCACCGAGCTGGAGACCGGCGCCCCGACCGCGGCTGCTTTTTCGAGGAAGGGCCGGCGGCCGGGATCTTGGCCGAGGTCATAGCCGAGGGCGCGCGGCCGCTGCTGCACCTTGTCTGAGACGACGTAGGTGATCGGGAAGTAGGCGTCCCGCTGCCGCGAGGGCCGGAAGCTGAACGCCGAGACCCGTTCGAGGATCGGGAAGCCGTGCATCTGCTCGTAGCGCGCCCGCTTCGAGTCCGGCACCCGGGGGAGGAAGGCGGTCCCGGAAAGCGCTCCCTGGCCGATCAGCGAGCGCCCGTAGACCTCGAACTCGTGGCGGCTGAGGTCGTCCTCGGCGGTGAAGAACGCCGCCGCGCTGGTCAGCTGGTCGACCGAGAGCGCCGCCACCGCTTCCATCTGGTGCGCCGCCCGTGCTGCGTCCTCTTGCTGCGTCTCCTGAAAGTCACCGCGGTCGTTGGAGTAGACCAGCGCCGCCGCGGCCACCGAGCCGATCGCGACCAGGGTGACCGCTGCGATCCCAAGCCAGAAGCGTCTCCTCACGAGGGCACCGCCGCCAGGGACTCCCAGAGGTAGAGCGAGGCGAGGCTGCGGTAGGGCCGCCAGGGCTCGCCGATCTCGATCACCCGTCTCGGCGGCGGCATCTCCTCGAGCCCGTACTCGATCTGGATCGCCTTGCGGATCCCGAGGTCGCCGCCGGAGAGGACGTCGGGCCGCTGCAGGTGGAAGAGCAGGAACATCTCCGCCGTCCATTGGCCGAGGCCGCGGACGGCGACGATCTCCTCGATCACCTCCTCGTCGGCGAGCTGCTCGAATCGGTCGAGCTCAAGCTCGCCGCTGACAACGTGGCGGGCGAGGTCGCGGACGTATTCGGTCTTGCGGCCGGAGAGGCCGCAGGCGCGCAGGTCCTCCTCGGTGGCCTCGAGCAGCTGCTCCGGCGTCGGCGTGGTGCCGCCGAAGAGGTCGACGACGCGCAGGTAGATCGTCCGCGCCGCTTTCGTCGAGAGCTGCTGGCCGACGATCGCCCGCAGCAGCGCTCCGTAGGGATCCTCGGGGCGCTCCTCTTTTCGCCGCTTCATCCGCGTGGCGATGTCGACCTCGCCGACCCGCTCGATCAGCTCCGCCATCGTCGGGTCGGCGGCGGCGAGAGCTTTGCGCGCCTTCGCGCTCAACGACCCGTCCAGCGGGGGCGGCGCTTCTCGGCGAAGGCGCGGATGCCCTCGCGGAAGTCCTCCGAGGAAAAGCAGGATTCGCGCAGGGCGACGAGCCCCGCCTCCTGCCGCTCGCCCAGTTCCGGGTTCGCCTGCAGGAGGTCGATCGCGTGCTTGTTGCCGCGCATCGAGAGCGGCGCGTTCTCGGCGATCGCCGCCGCCAGGGCGACCGCGGTGTCCTCGAGCTCGGCGTCGGCGACGACCTGGTTGACGAGGCCGATCCGCTCGGCCCGCTCGGCCGCGAGGTTGCGGCCGGTGAGGAAGAGTTCCTTCGTGTAGGGGAGGCCGATCGTGTCGAGGAACTTGCGCAGGCCGGTGTGGCCGTAGATCAGGCCCAATTTCGCCGGCGGCATCCCCAGCTTGGCGCCCGCGGCGCAGACCCGCAGGTCGCAGGTGATCGCCAGCTCGAGGCCGCCGCCGAGGCAGTGGCCGTTGATCGCCGCGATCGTCGGCCAGGGGTGCTTGGCGATCGCCTCCATCGCCGCGTGGAAGGGGTGGGCGACGAGCGCCTCGGCGTCGCGCTCGAAAGTCTGGTCGGGGATGCCGGCGATGTCGTAGCCGGCCGAGAAGAGCGGCGGGGCGCCGGTGAGGAGGACGCAGCGGGTCTCGATCCCGCGGTCGAGCTGCGGCAGGACCTCGGCCAGCGCGTCGAGGATCTCGTGGTCGAGGGCGTTGCGTCGCTCAGGGTTGGAGATCGTCAGCCGGGCGACCGCCTCCGCCGGCCTGTCGAGCAGGAGCTTGCCGGCCGCCAGCCGCTCGTCCACGGCGCTACTCCAGGACGACCAGCACGTCGCCTTCTGAGACCGACTGCCCCTCCTGGCAGCGGATCTCCTTGACGACGCCGTCGTCTTCAGACTCGACGGGGATCTCCATCTTCATCGACTCGAGGATGACGACGGTGTCGCCGTCGGCCACCTCGTCGCCGACCGCGACCTCGATTTTCCAGACGTTGCCGGTGATGTGTGCCTCGATGTCTGCCATGGCCGGGGACAATAACCCGACCATGGGACCGCAGCCGGGCGACGGCGATACGAACGGGCTGGCGGTGATCGTCGCCGCACGCAACGAGGCCGACCGCATCGGCGAGACGGTGCGGGCGCTGCGGCGGACGTTCCCGCGGGCGCGGCTGTGGGTTGCCGACGACGCCTCCGAGGACGGGACCGCCGAGGCGGCGTTGGCGGCGGGGGCCGAGGTGGTCAGCCGCGGCCGCCCCCACGGCAAGGGCGCAAACGTCACCGCCGCCGCCGAGGCAGCGCTAAGCGTCTCGCCGCCGCCGCGCCTCGTCCTCCTCTGCGACGGCGACCTCGCCGCCTCGGCCGGACGGCTCGAGCCGCTCGTCGAAGCGGTCGAGGCGGGGGAGTGCGACCTGGCGGTGGCCTCCTTCAGCCGCCGGGTGGGCGGCGGCTTCGGCGCCGCCCTCGGCTTCGCCCGCTGGGCGATAAGGCGCCGCTGCGGCCTCGAGACCGAGGCGCCGATCTCCGGCCAGCGCGCCCTGCGGGTGGAGGCGCTGCGGGCGGCGCTGCCGTTCGCCCGCGGCTACGGGATGGAGATCGGGATGACCGTCGACGTGGTCCGGGCGGGCTATAGATTGGGCGAGTACGAACTCGACCTCGAGCACCGGGCGACGGGGAAGAGCCTCGCCGGCTTCGTTCACCGGGCGCGGCAACTGCGGGATTTCGCACGTGTTTACTGGTCACGAAGGGGGCGGGCCCCGGGCTCGCGAGGGTGAGGATGCGGAGAGAGAAGACGAAACTGGCGGTGCTCGTGGTGCTGGCCACCGCGCTGCTCTTCGGCGCCTCCCTGGCCCAAGCCGAGCTGGTCGAGCGGGGCAACCTCTTCGTCAAGTTCAGCGGCGGCATCGACCCGACCCTGCTGCCGCGCCACGACCCGGCGCCGATCGGCGTCCGCGTCGACGGCACCGTGAGGACGCTGACCGGGGACAGGCCGCCGGCCCTGCGCTTCATCTCGATTGCGATCAACCGCGGCGGCCAGATCGACACCAAGGGGCTGCCGCTCTGCAGGCGCTCGCAGATCGAGGCCTCGACTTCGGCCCGGGCGCTGAAGGCATGCGGCGACGCCCTCGTCGGTACCGGCCGCTACAAGGCCGGCGTCTCCTTTCCCGAACAGGAGGCCTTTCCGCTGCAGGGGCGGATCCTCGCCTTCAACGCCCGCGTCGAAGGCCGGCGGGCGATCCTCGCCCACATCTACGGCAACAAGCCCTACCCGAACAGCCGCATCTTCGTCTTCCACATCCGCGAATCCCACGGCACCTACGGGACCGTCCTCACCGCCGCCCTGCCGAAGGCGATCAACCGCAACGGCTACCTGAAGCGGATCGTCCTCAACCTGCGGCGCGACTACGTCTACAGGGGAAAGAGGCGCAGTTATCTGACGGCGGCCTGCGGGGCTCCGGCGGGCTCGAAGATCGGCGTTTTTCCCTTCGTCCGGGTCGGGATGACCTTCGCCGACGGACGTAAACTCGCCTCCACCTTGATCCGCACCTGCCAGGTCCAGGCTTGATACTGGCGATCGACCAGGGAACTACTGGAACCACCTGCCTCGTCTTCGACGCCGAGGGGGCGATCGTCGGGCGCGCCTACTCCGAGTTCGAGCAGCACTTCCCGCAGCCGGGCTGGGTCGAGCACGACGCCGAGGAAATCTGGGAGGTGACGCGGCGGGTTGCCGGCGAGGCGCTCGCCGGGGCCGGGGTCGACGGCAGCGACCTGGAGGCGATCGGGATCACCAACCAACGCGAGACCGTCGTCGCCTGGGACCCAGACAGCGGCAGGCCGATCCACCGGGCGCTGGTCTGGCAGGACCGCCGCACGGCGTCCCGCTGCGACGAGCTGAAGGCGGCCGGGCACGAGGCGCTGGTGCGCGAGCGGACCGGGCTCACCATCGACCCCTACTTCTCCGGGACGAAGATCGAGTGGCTGCTGCAGAACGCCGAGGGGGCGGAGCGGGCGGTCTTCGGGACGATCGACTCCTGGCTCCTCTTCAAGTTGACCGGCGCTCACCTGACCGACTTCACCAACGCTTCGCGGACGTTGCTGTTCGACATCCACCGACTCGCCTGGGACGAGGAGCTCTGCGCGCTGCTCGGGGTCGATCCGGCGCGGCTGCCCCAGCCGCGGCCGTCGTCCTCCGTCTTCGGCACTACGACCGAGTTCGGCGGCGAGGTGCCGGTGGCCGGCGTCGCCGGCGACCAACAGGCCGCCCTCTTCGGCCAGGCCTGCCACCACCCGGGGATGGCCAAGAACACCTACGGGACCGGCAGCTTCGTCCTCCTCAACACCGGGACCGAACCGCCGCCGGCCCCGGAGGGGCTGCTGGCGACGGTCGCGGCGGGCCTTGGGGAGGAGGTCCCCTACGCGCTCGAGGCCTCGATCTTCGTCACCGGCGCCGCCGTGCAGTGGCTGCGCGACGGGCTCGGGATCATCGAGGAGGCGGCGGAAAGCGAGGCGCTCGCCGCCTCGCTCGACTCCAATGACGGCGTCTACTTCGTTCCCGCCCTGACCGGGCTCGGCTCGCCCTACTGGGACCCCTACGCGCGGGGGACGATCGTCGGCCTCACCCGTGGCAGCGGCCGCGCCCACCTCGCGCGGGCGGCGCTGGAGGCGATTGCCTATGAGACCGTCGACGCGGTGCGGGCGCAAGAGGCGGCGGGCGGGGAGGCGCTCGAGCTGCTGCGGGCCGACGGCGGCGCCACCGTCAACCGCTGGCTGATGCAGTTCCAAGCCGACGTCCTCGGTGTACCTGTGTCCGTGCCGGAGATCGCCGAGACGACCGCCCTCGGGGCTGCCTACCTGGCGGGCATCGCGACCGGGTTCTGGACCGCCGAACAGGTGGGTCAGATGTGGCGCGAGGCCGACTGCTACGAGCCGCGGATGGACGCCGCCCGGCGGGAGGAGCTGCTGGCCGACTGGAAACGAGCCGTGGAGCGTTCCCGCGCATGGGCGAGATGAAGCCGCAGGTCTATAAGGACCCGCGACCGGCCGAGTACTTCCAGCAGTTTCACCGCTCTGCCCGCAAGGGGGTGGGGTGGACCTACACCCTCGCCCGCATCGTCCTCACCCTGCCGACGCTGCTGCTCTGGCGGGTGCGCGCGATCGGGGTCGAGAACGTCCCGAAGGAGGGGCCGCTCGTCCTCGCCCCCAACCACTTCAGCCAGATGGACCACTTCTTCGTCGGCGTCTACCTGCGGCGGAAGATCCGCTTCATGGCCAAATCCCAGCTCTTCGGCCCGCCCGTCCTCACCTACATCTACAAGCACGGCGGCGTCTTCCCGATCCGCCGCGGCCACCACGACGAGGAAGCGATCGAGACTGCCCGCATCCTCGTCGAGCAGGGGGAGATGCTGCTGGTCTACGCCGAGGGCGGCCGCTCCCGCTCGCAGACCCTGGGGGAGCCGAAACCGGGCATCGGCCGGATCGCCCTGGAAACCGGCGCCCCGATCGTCCCGGTCGCGATCCACGGCTCGGAGCGGGCACGGCACTGGAAGAAGCTGCGCTTCCCGAAGACGACGGTCCAGTTCGGCGAGCCGCTCACCTATCCGGTCGAAAGCGCGCCGAGCCGCGAGCGCCAGCTCGAGGTCGCGACCGAGGTCTTCGCCCGCGTGCGGGAGATGTACGAAGGGCTGAGAGCCGGCGACCGCTGACTACTCGTAACGCTGCTTGAGGCCGGGGTAGAAGTCGGGGTCGTGGCCCGGGGTGATCACGGCGTCGGGGAACTGGCGGCGGAAGAGGCGCAGCTCCTGCAGGGAGCGGCGGAGGTTATGGGCGTCGTGGGGGCGCGGTGGCGGCGGCTCGGAGCCGTCGAGTTGACCCAGCACGTACATCGCGTCGCCGCCGATCACGAAGTCGTGCTCTTGCAGCCGGCAGACGACCGACATGTGGCCGGGGCTGTGGCCAGGGGTGTAAGCGAGGTGGATCGAGCCGTCGCCGAACAGGTCGAAGGTGCGGCCGAAGCTGGCGTAGGAGTCGATGTTGCCGCGGTCGAAGTCGACCGTGCGGTAGTCGAAGGCGAAGTCGAAGTGGGCGCGGCGGTAGCCGTTCAGCAGCGGCTGCGAGCCGTGCGCGGCGGCCCGCCACTCGGTCTCGCTGAGGACGAAGGTCGAGTTCGGGAACTCCGAGATCGCCGAGGTGTGGTCGAGGTGGAGGTGGGTCATCACCACGATCGGGACCTCGCTGGGCTCGAGTCCGCGCCGGCGCAGCTGCGAGGGGACGTCTTCGCCGGGCTTCAGGGTCGGCTTGCCGCGCGCGGCAAGGGCGCCGAAGTTCGCCTTCGGGTCGGTGGCGATCGAGGGGTGGAGGCCGGTGTCGACGAGGATCGCGCCGGCGCTCGGGTGGCGGACGAGGAAGGCCGGGATCGGGATCACGTTTTCCTTAGAGCCGATCACGAGGGCCTTGAGGAGCTTGGCGCTGGTGAAGCCCCCTGGCGGCTTGACCATCATCTCGCGGGGAAAGTCGCAGTGGCCGGCCACCATCGGCTCGACCGTGACCGTGGCACCGCGGGTGCCGCCGGCGAGCGGCTCGTGCAGGGGATGCGGTTCGACGCTGATGCCCATGAGCAAGGCAATTTACGCGGCTCGGCTTGTCTATAGGCTCCGCTGCCGATGGCTGACAGCGACCGTTCGCGGATCTTCAGAGAGGGTCTTCTCGCCGGGCAGGTCTGCGTCGTCTCCGGCGCCGGCAGCGGGCTCGGCCGGGAGACGGCGCTGGAGATGCTGCGCCTCGGCGCCACCGTCGTCGCCTGCGGCCGGCGCGAGGAGCCGCTGGCTGAGACGGCGGAGCTGGCGGCTGAGCTCCCCGGCAGCTTCGAGCACGAGTGCCTCGACATCCGCGAGGAGGAGCCGGTCGGCCGGTTCTTCGATGGCCTGCTCGAGCGGCACGGCCGCCTCGACGTCCTCGTCAACAACGCCGGCGGCCAGTTCCTCAGCCCGGCCGAGGCGATCAGCCCGAAAGGGTTCAAGACGGTTATCGACCTCAACGTCCTCGGCACCTGGCTGATGACCCACGCGGCGGCGACGAAGGCGTTCATCCCGCAGGGCGAGGGCAAGGTCCTCAGCGTCACCCTCTCGCCCCACAACGGGATGCCGGGGATGGTCCACTCCGGCGCCGCCCGCGCCGCGGTCGAGAACATGATGCGGACGCTGGCGGTCGAGTGGGCGCGCTTCGGGATCAAGACCTGCGCCCTCGCCGCCGGCCAGTTCGCGACCGAGACGCTGCTGACCAAGTATCCCCAGGTCGTCGTCGACAACCTCGAGCGCTCGATCCCGATCGGCCGCGCCGGCCGGCCCGAGGAGATGGCCTGGCTCGTCGCCTACCTCGCCTCGCCCGCGGGAGACTTCTTCTCGGGGACGACGATCACCCTCGACGGGGCGCGGGACAACTGGGCGGGGCCGTGGCCGCCTGAGGCGATCGCCACCGAGAGTGGCGATCCGGTGGCGGAGGAGCGGCGGCCGAAGTAGCGATTGGTGTTTTTTCCACCCCAGAGGGTGGAAAGTTCACCAACTTCAGCGCGGCTCGAGCACTACCAGCGGTATCTCGCGCTCGGCCCTGGCGCGATAGTCCTCGTAGGGGCGGTAGATCGCGACGGCCTTGGCCCAGAGTCGCTCGCGTTCCTCCGGCCTTGCCTCGCGAGCGTGGACCGCGCGGTGCTCGGACCCGATCTGCACCGTCGTATCGGGGTGTGCCTTGAGGTTGTGGAACCAGGCCGGATGTTTCTTGTAGCCGCCCTTAGAGGCGATGACGACGACGTTCTCGCCGTCCTCGATGTATTGCAGCGGCGAGGTGCGGTGGATGCCGCTCTTGGCGCCGACGTGGTCGAGCAGGAGCATCCGGCCCTGCAGGCCGGGAATCCTGTGACCGAGGCGCCCACCCGTCCTCCGGTAGAGGAACGTGTGGGCGCCCATCGCGCGGCGCAGGACCGGCCAGGTCCGCGCCGCCAGATCGAGGTAGCGCGGCGGGCGCCGCGCCCCCGACTGTGAGGTGGTGCTCAGGTGTACATCCCCCCGAACATGCCGCCGGTGACGTTCAGCACCTGGCCGTGCATGTAGTTGGCGAGCGGCGAGGAGAGGAAGAGGACCGGGCCCGAGGCCTCCTCCGGGGTCGCCGGGCGGCCCAGCGGGATGATCGCCGAGGCCATCGCCCGCATCTGCTCGGGGATGCCGAGCTCGATCTTCTCCCCGGTCGGCGAGGTCATCTCTTCGCCGGCCTCTTTGGCAGCGGTGAGGCGGGTTTCGACGAAGCCGAAGGCGACCGCGTTGACGTTGATCTTGAACTGGCCCCACTCCTTGGCCAGGGTTTTCGTCAGCCCGACGACGCCCATCTTCGCGGCTGAGTAGTTGACCTGGCCGGCGTTGCCCATCATCCCAGAGGTCGAGGAGGTGTTGATGATCTTGCGGAAGACCTCCTTGCCCTCGGCGCGCTCGGCCTTGGCCGCCTCGCGCCAGGCCGGGGCCAGTGCCCGGGCGACCCGGAAGGGGACGATCGTGTGGATGTCCAACATCGCCTGGAACTGCTCGTCGCTCATCTTGTGGGCGACGCCGTCCCAGGTATAGCCGGCGTTGTTGACGCAGATGTCGACCGAGCCGAAGGCGTCGTTGGCGGCCTTGACCAGCTCGTCGGCGGCGCCCTCCTTGGTCAGGTCGCCGGCGAAGACCGCGGTCTCGCCGTCGATCTCGTCAGCCGTCTGCTGCGCGACGTCGGGGTCGAGGTCGTTGATCAGCACCTTGGCGCCCTCGCTGACGAACAGCTCGGCGGTAGCCCGCCCGATCCCGCGCGCCGAACCGGTGACGATCGCGGCTTTCCCGTCCAGAAGTCCCATTACTCCGTCTCTCCTTCGCTCGATGAAAAGTCGGCTCGGGAGGCTATCGGGATCGCAGCGGTCCTGGTTGACCGGCCAGTCGGCCGGAGTACTCCGAAGATCTGCGCAGTTCTTCTGTGGCGAATTCCCAATGACAACGTGTCCAGATATAGGCAGAATCAGAACCGATGACAGTTCTCGTCGCCTACGCTTCCAAACGCGGCTCGACCGCGGAGATCGCCGAGACCGTGGCCGCGACCCTGCGCCGCGAAGGGCTCCGCGTCTGCCTCGAGCGCTGCGAGGACGTGCAGAGCCTGGAGGGCTACGACGCCGCCGTCCTCGGAAGCGCCGTCTATATGAAGCGCTGGCGCGGAGATGCGCGCGACTTCCTCAAGAAGCACCGCAAGGCCCTCAAGCAGATGCCCTTCTGGGTCTTCAGCTCCGGCCCCGTCGGGGATCCGACGCAGGACAACCCCGACTGGAACGAGCCGCCGAAGATCGTCGAGAAGGTCAAAGAGATGGGGGGGAGGGGCCACGTCATCTTCGGAGGTTGCGTGCCGAGCGAGCCGAAGGGCTTCATGGAGAAGGCGATGGTCAAGGGCGTCCCCAACGAGTACCGCGACCGCCGCGACTGGCCCGAGATTCGCGAGTGGGCTCACCAGATCTCGGTTGATCTGACGACCGTTCACGCGTAAAACTCACTCCGCCAACTTTAAGCGCGCGCTTCCCGCGCATTCCATTGACTTTCCCTGATCGCTGAGTCACGTTCTCCTCCTTTTGGTCAAGCAACTTGGAGGAAACTTATGTACAAGCTGATTATTCTCGGCGCCGGGATCGCTGCCTTCGCGATCCTTGCTGTCGGGTGTGGAAGCAGTGGGAGCGACCAGGCAGCGGCCCAGATCACTGAAGCCCAGTTCCTGAGGCAGGTGGATGCGATCTGCACGAAGACTCATAAGGAAGTGGGCGCTGCATTCTTCGGGCGGGGGACGGGCGCAGCTGGCGACCCTGCCGAACAGATCTCTCAGCTTTTGAAGGAAGAGGCCAGAGAGCTGGGCGCCCTCGCGGGTCCCGAAAAGGTCGAAGCAAAAATCGATCCCCTGACCGAAAGTATCTCGCAGGCAAGTGGGGTCCTCGCCCAAGGAGGCAAGGCTGCGCTGGAAGACCCACAAGTCGCGGAATACAAGAAAGAAGCTCAAGTTCTGCACCTGCCGGACTGCTGAGCTCCTTGGCAGAACTAAGGGGGTGCAGAAAAACGAGGGCGCCTTCACACCTTGAAGAGGTTTGCAGGAGATTTTGGCCCGCGAGAAAGTTCGACTGCGGCCTGAAGTCTTCGTTAAGCAAAAACTCTTGACTGAACTAAGACCTTTCGTCTACTCCTGTTTCCCAGCGGGGCCTTGGCGCATTTGGCCAACCCTCGATCATTAAACCCGGCAGGACGGATCGCAATCCCGCCCTGCTCGGATTCAGGAGAAAGGTAGAACAAAAAAGATGAGCAAGAAGATCATGCTGCTCGCTCTGGCGGTTGTCAGCGCAGCGGTGTTCGCGGTGCCATCGATGGCGATGGCCGAAGACGAACCGCTGCACTTGACACCGGCTCCTGCGGCCAACCACGTTGACAACATCGCCGGCGGCGCGTCGACCCTGAGGTCGGCAAACGGCACCGTCGTCACGTGCAAAAAAATCAAAGGTACGATCAAGTGGGAAAACGGCACAACAGCGAAAACCGCGCTTGCTTTCGAAGAAGAATGCAAGGCAACCGTTCCTGGTATCGGCACGGTGAACTGTTCGACCATTAACACCAATGGAGAATTGCTCACCCACCTACTGACAATCCCGAGCACGCAGCCCGGAGTGCTGATCACACCGGGAGCCAGCGAACTTTTCGCCAGCTTCAGCTGTGCAGCCGGCCTGGTCAAAGTAGAAGTCAAGGGCAACGGAGTTATCGGCACAATCACGTCTCCCGAAAACGCCTGCACCGCCGCAACACAGAACACGACGGTCATTACGTTCCAACAGGGCGCCAACCTCGGCGAACAGAAACACCTGCACGTCGAAGGCACAGCGACTACATACGACCTGAAGGCGTCCACTAATGGTGGCGCGCTCTCAACATCCTCCATCGAAGGCTCAGGCACCGTTACCTTCAGTGAAGGCACTAAGCATCTCGAATGCACATAGCCTGAGGGCTTGACGTTCGATTTAGCGAGATGGGGCCGCGCCTGCGGCCCCATCTCGCGTTTGGATGACATGAAGGCGGGAGATATCAGGCTTTCTATGCCGGCGGAGTAGTTGAGGACAGGGCATATAGCTGCGCGCGCGCATATTTGGCGAATCGCGATTTGCAGGGTAAAGCTCCAAGGTTCGGCGTTGTGCAGACCTCGGTGCAGTAGCGATCAGTTATAGGTATTCATGTGGTTTACGCACGACTCGGCTTCGAGAGTGCGCGCCGTGCTATTGGGGACCGATGAAGGAGTGGGAGAGGAAAATGGCTGGGGATAGAGAGTGTCCGACTACGAGGTCGGCTCATGCGCGGATGGTGGGGATCGTTCTATTTTTTGTGACCGTGCTCCTGATGCTGCCCGCTCAGGGGTTCGGAGCCCCTCCGAAGTACGAACTGATTAAGAAATTTGGTCCCGACGGCACTGGAACCAGCAAATTTGCGAGTCCCGGGTCGGTTGCCGTCGACCAGCAGAGCCACACTGTCTATGCAGCAGGCGGGACTTCAGGATCGGCAAGGCTCTACAAGTTCGACAGCAGCGGCAATCCCGTTAATTGGGGCGGATCCGCACCCTACATTTCGGGCAACGAATTGAGCGACCTTATCTTCGCGCAAGAAACGCTGGTCCAGGCTGCGGTGGATTCCACCACGCACACGGTCTATGTGACGAGCGCTAACACTGTCAAAGCTTTTCAGGAAAATGGCGAACCAGCGGATTTCACTGCCGGTCCTGCTGCCGGCTCAAACGCGATCGGCGGGTTTGGCGAACTTTCGGGGCTGACCGTTGACATGAACGGCGTCATCTACGCTAGTGACCTAGCAGATGGAGTCGTCAAGGTTTTCGCGCCCACGGGTGAGCCGATCACGCAGTTCTCCGTCGCATTTCCGACCAATCTGGCGGTCGACAGCCTCGGATCCATATATGTGATCGTCAACGACGAAGGCCGGAACAACGACCAGGCGACGAAATTCACGCCATCTTCCTTCCCTGTATCGGGAGGAACCACGTATTCGACCTCAGGGGAACCGGTCGACACCGTTAACAGTTATGCAGTCGGGGTCGATCCTGTGACTAACTTCGTTTATGTCTCCCACAACATCAACTCTCCGGGAATCGCGGTATATGACGAATCCGGAAACGCGATAACGACCTTCGGAGTACCGGGCTCGGACGGAGAACTGTCTTTTGCCGATGGCGTTGCGATCGACGGAGCCGGCACCAGGGTTTACGTCATGAACCTCTCGGCGAGTAATGTGGCGCAAGTCAGCATCTTCCAGCCGGAACCTCCAGCGAAGCCGGCAATTGAGGTAGTGGCTGCCACTGATGTCTCGAGCACGGCGGCATTCCTATACGCCCGTATCAATCCGGACCAGAGGGCTACCACCTTCCGGTTCGAGTACGGCTTAAACGATTGCTCGACGAGTATCTGCACGGCTGTGCCGGCGGGGGGAGCGTCGATCGCCGCAGGAAACGACAGCGTGTGGGTATCCGAAAAGATCCAGGGGCTAAGCCCGGGCACGCAATACCATTTCCGCGTCGTCGCCGAAAACGAACTCGGAATTGATGAAGCCGACGGAGTGTTCAGAACCCAGGGCAGCACCCTTCCCTTCAGTCTTAGCGACTCACGGGCTTGGGAGATGGTTTCCCCTCCCAACAAGCGAGGGGCGCTGTTGCGGGGCGTCCAGGAAGGAGGTGGCACTGTCCAGGCAGCCGCCGATGGCAACGGGATCGCTTATGTCGCAACTGCGCCAGTAGCAGATGAAGCAGAAGGGAGCCGTGTCGAACCCGAAGCGGTATTGGCACGACGGACCGCGAACGGGTGGGAGTCGGAAAACCTGACGACTGCGAATGATCGGGTCGTGCCGGCCTCGGTCGGGCACCAGGGAGAGTACAAGCTCTTTTCGGCCGATCTTTCGAAGGCGGCTTTGGAGCCACGCACCAGTACGCCATTGTCCGAAGAAGCCTCCGAACGCGCTCCTTACCTTAGATTCAATACCCATCCTCCGGTCTATAGGCCGCTGGTGACCGGTAAGGAAGGATTTGCGAACGTTCCCTCCGGGACGGAATTCGGAAACGAACAGAACATCTTGGAAAACTTCTCCGAGGTGTCTGTGCTGGGCGCCACGCCCGACCTGAAGCATGTGGTGCTCGCGTCAGCCGTGCCTCTCGTCGAAGGAGCGCCTCCCGGTGGTAAGACTATTTACGAGTGGAATAACGGCCAGCTGAAACCCATTAGCGTTCTCCCTGCCGCCGACGGAGAACAAGGCACGATAGTTAACACCCAGTACATCGGCGCAGGGCCTGTTTCGCAGCGTCACGCGATCTCCGACGACGGCTCGCGGGTCTTCTGGACCGAAGAAGCTCCCGAAAAGCACCTGTACATGCGAGAGATGGAAGCTGGGAAGACCGTCCAGATAGATCAGCCGGAAGAAGGAATCAGTGGCAGCGGTAAAACGGAACCGGTGTTCCAGGGCGCAAGTGCTGACGGTGCCGTCGTCTTCTTCACCGATACCCGACAGCTCACCGCAGATGCCAGCCCTACGGGCGCCGACCTCTATCGCTGCGAAATCATCGATGTGGAGACGGCGTGTAGCAATCTTGTCGATCTGACTGCACCGCGGGAAGGTTCCGGCGAAAGCGCCGAAACCGAAGGGACGATGTCGGGGCTGAGCGAAGATGGCTCGCGAGGCTACTTCGTCGCCAAAGGTATCCTGGCCTCCGGGGCAAATGAGTTCGGGCAGGAAGCAGTTGCCGGCGAACCTAACCTTTATTTCTGGCAGGACGGAGAAGGCCTGCGCTTCCTTGCGACTTTGGCAAACGAAGACAGCCCTGACTGGGGGTTCTCGCAGTTCTTTGAAACTCCATTTGCCTCCTTCCTGGCCGCGGCGATCTCCCCCAACGGACGGTACTTCGCCTTCATGTCGAAGCGTGATCTCACCGAACAGAGCAGCATTGATGTCGGTTCTGGCAAACAGGTGGAGCGGGTCTTCCGTTTCGACGCTCAGTCAGACCAGCTGCTGTGCGTGTCGTGCTCCTCTCTCGGGGCTGCGCCCCAGGGAACCACGATGAAATTTGAGGAAGTACTCGTTGATCCCCGAGGGGACTGGCCCAATATTGCCGTTCAGGCCACCCTCCCTGAGCCCGCGGTCCTCGGCACCAGTGCGCCAACGAGTTACCAGCCCCGCGCAGTTCTCGATAACGGCCGAGTGTTCTTCAACGCCTTCGATTCGCTGGTTCCTGCTGATTCAAACAAACAGTGGGATGTGTACCAGTACGAGGATCTCGGGCTTGGGGATTGCAGCACGACCTCCGGGAGCGCGGCAATCCAGTGGTCGGGCGCAGGGTGCGTGTCGCTGCTTTCTTCGGGCACCGGTGAAGGCGAAGCAGGGTTCCTCGATTCAAGCGCTAACGGTGACGATGTCTTCTTCCTCACCCCGGCGCGGCTGTCGGTGACCGACGTCGACAACGAGCTTGACGTCTACGACGCCCGTGTCAATGGGATCCCTGCGGTGTTGAACCCAAATGAAGAATGCGGTAGCAGCGAATCGTGCCATCCCGCATCCCCGCAGGTTCAGAATATTTTACCGGGCAGTGCCTCGTTCCACGGAACTGGAAACGTGAAGCCGGGCCGTAAATGTCCCAAGGGCAAGCGGAGGGTCAAGCGCGGTGGCAAGCAGCGCTGTGTCGCCAAAAAGGCCAAGAAGCACAAACATCACCGACAAGCCGGCAAGCGAAGGAGGGTGAACCGATGAGGTTCTATCCGAAGCAGCAATTGCCGAGCCCCTCGAGCAAGGAACTTAAAAGCATGAAGAAGCGCATTGCCCTCGGCTCTCTTATTGCGGTAGTAGCTCTATTTGCGGCGCCGTGCGTGGGTGCATCAGCGGCATCGCCGTGGTGGCAGGTCCTGACCGGGAGTCGCCCCACGAACCTCTGGGAACCAACCGACAATGTGCAGAAAATCACTACGGAAGAGTCGAACGAATTCTTCGCTGCCAAGATTGAAGTGGAAAACGAAGTAATCGGCTGCCTTGCCACGGGCACCCTTTTCGGCTTTCTTCCCGCCGACACCGCATGCCAGTTCTTCGAAGTCGCGCCGGAAGCAACCGAAACCGCTGCGGAGTTGCAGGCGTTGCTCGAAGCTTCATTCGGTGTGGGCACTGTTGAAGTAACCGGTGGGCCCGTAGGTGGAGAACCCTTCCTGATCACCACCCCCGAACAACCTGAGCCGCCGATCCACCTTTCTCCCGCAAACAGCGAACTCGCTTCGTTCCTTGGAACGAGCACCGTCAAGATGCTCTCCGAAGGAGGTAGTGGGCGGCTTGTTCTGACGCTCACCAATCTCGGTGACGCCCCTGTGGATGCCACGGCCACGCCGGTGACCATCGTCGACAAACTGCCCGAGGGCGTCGACGCAACGGGCGTAAATGCTGTCGCCGGTCCGAAGGAAAGCAACGCGGGGCCGGTCAGCTGTAGCGTGGAAACGGGCAGCCTGGTTACCTGCAAGTTCGAAAACGTCCTCCACCCGTACGACGCGATCGAAGTCGAAATCAATGCCAATCTTACCGGTGAACCGCCGGCTGCCGGTGCGCCTGGAGAAGTGACGGTGTCGGGTGGCAACGCCCCTGCAGCGACGGCGACTCAGGTCATCCATGTCTCTCCCGAAAAGGCACCCTTCGGCTTCGAATACTTTTCTTCGCAGGCAGAAGAAGAGGGGGGCGCCCCTGCTCTCCGGGCCGGAAGCCATCCCTTCCAGATGTCAACCACGATCCAGCTGAACTCCGGGCCTATCGTGACTCCTGGTGCTCCGCGCAGGGAAATGGTCATCGAACAGCCCGCCTTGCCCAGAAATCTGCGCTTTCCCCTTCCCGCGGGACTCGTCGGCAACGCCCAGGCGGTCCCCCAATGCCCGATGAAAACGTTCCTTAAAGCGGTTCAGGTCTTTAACGCCTGCCCGGACGAAAGCGCGATAGGCGTTATCTCCTCGACGGTGGTTGAAAGTGGTGTCTTCGGGTTGATCCGCTTGGCTGTCCCGCTCTTCAATCTCTCGCCGGGCCCAGGGGAGCCTGCTCGCTTTGGTGCCGTTGTGGTGGGGGTCCCGGTCGTGATCGATACGGCAGTGGACCCGGACAACCAGTACCGCATCATCGCCAAGGTCAGCAACGTTCCGCAGCTGGCGCAGTTTCTCTCGAGCACCGTGGTCATCTGGGGTACCCCCGGAGACCCCCGGCACGACAACTCGCGCGGGTGGAACTGCGTCTATACCGTGGAAAACATCGGTCCTTGCGAACGCCCGGCAAGCCTGCAGGAACCTGCCTTCCTGCGGCAGCCTGTCTCGTGTGTGACGCCTTTTGATTTCGGCGCCGAAATCGAACCGTGGAACACCCCGCTGGGAAGCGTTGTCGATACGGCGGAGTCAAGCAACGAAAAGATGGGAGCCTGCAACCAGGTGCCCTTCAACCCGGCCATCGCCGCCTCGCCGACGAATCACTCCGCCGGCGAATCCAGCGGGCTCGACTTCCAGCTCACCATGCCCAATGCCGGGCTGCTCAGCAAGGAAGCGATCTCGGAAGGGCAGGCGAAGAAAGCGGAAGTTACCCTGCCCGAAGGGGTAACGATCAACCCGTCCCAGGCCGAAGGTCTCGGTGCCTGCACGCCGGCCCAGTACGCACAGGAGACCTTCGAATCTGCACCCGGTGCAGGATGCCCGGAATCGTCGAAGATCGGATCGGTCGACATCTCTACGCCTCTGATCGACGAGGAAGCGCACGGGGCGGTCTATGTCGCTGAGCCGTACGACAACCCGTTCGACTCGCTGCTGGCGCTGTACATGGTGGCGAAGATCCCGGACCGGGGGGTCCTGGTGAAACAGGCAGGCAAGGTGGATCTGAACCCGCAGACCGGCCAGGTCGTCACCACCTTCGACAACCTGCCGCAGATCCCGTTCGAATCGTTCCGGCTCCATTTCTTCGAGGGCAACCGGGCGCCGCTGGTGATGCCGGCCTCGTGCGGCGAATACGACATCGCCGCCAAGTTCACGCCTTGGAACGCGATGGACCCGGACAATCCGCTACCGAGCGAGATCGTGACGAAGTCGAGCAGCTTTACGGTCGATCGCGGTCCGAACGGGGGGCCCTGCCCGAGCGGAACGCCGCCGTTCAACCCCGGCTTCGTCGCCGGCACCGAAAGCAACTCGGCCGGCAAGTACTCGCCATTCATCGCCCGCCTCACCCGCAACGACAATGAACAGGAGTTCACCCGCTTCTCGATGAAGCTGCCGAAGGGCGTGATCGGGAAACTCGCCGGGATCCCGTTTTGCTCTGACGCGGCGATCGCAACTGCTCGGGCCCGCACGGGTGCGAACGGCGCCCAGGAAGAGCTCGAACATCCGAGCTGTCCGGACGCATCCCAGATCGGCCGCACGTCGGTCGGCGCCGGCGTCGGGCCGAGCCTGACCTACGTCCCCGGCAAGATCTACCTCGCCGGCCCCTATCAGGGCGCGAAGCTCTCGATCGTGGCGATCACGCCGGGCAAAGTCGGTCCGTTCGACATCGGCAACGTCGTCATCCGCCAAGCCCTGAAGGTCGATCCCGAGACGGCCGAAGTGTCGACCGACGGCTCGAGCTCGGACCCGATTCCCCACATCCTGCAGGGGATCGTCACCCATGCCCGCGACATCCGCATCTTCGTCGACAGGAAGGACTTCGTCCTCAATCCGACGAGCTGCGAGCGGATGACCGCGGACGCCTCGGTATTCGGATCCGGGGTCGACTTCGGCTCGCCCGCCGACGATCAGGCGGTTGAAGTCTCCTCGCCCTTCCAGGCCGCCGACTGCGCCAGCCTCGGCTTCAAGCCGAAGCTGAAGCTGAGCTTCAAGGGTGGCACCAGGCGCACCGCCAATCCGAAACTGAAAGCGGTCCTCGAAGCCCGCGCGGGCGATGCGAACATCGGTCGGGCACAGGTGACCCTGCCGAAGGCGGAGTTCATCGAACAGAGCCATTTCCAAACCGTCTGCACGCGGGTCCAGTTCCGCGCCGGCGGGGGCAATGGGGAACAGTGCCCGAAGGGCTCGATCTACGGCCGCGCCAAGGCGATCTCACCGCTGCTCGACGAGCCGCTCTCCGGCCCGGTGTTCCTGCGTTCCTCCGAACACGAACTGCCCGACCTCGTCGTCGCGCTCCACTCGAGCAAGGTCGACATCAACCTCGCCGGCACGGTCGACTCGTTCCACCAGCGTCTCCGGACCACCTTCGAAACGGTGCCGGACGCGCCGGTGAAGCGCTTCGTCCTCGAAATGCAGGGGGGCAAGAAGGGCCTGTTCGTCAACAGCGTCAACATCTGCAAGCAGCCGCAGCGCGCAACTGCCGACTTCCGAGGCCAAAATGGCCGGCGCCACCTCTTCGAACCGGTGGTGAAGGCGGACTGCAAGGGCAAGAAAGCCAAGAGGGGCGGCCGGCGCGGATAGCGCCCGGTCGCCCAGCTTCGCTTCTTTTCGCCGCTGAGCGGACGAGATAGATCAGATTTCCGCTGCATTCTCGGAAAGATTTCTTCTATGGGCGTCAAGTTGGCGATTTGTTAGCCGATACACATGTCTATGATGCCGCGGATGCTTCTGCCCCCCAGCCGCAGGTCTGTGGCCGGAGTGCTTGCGGCGATCGTCCTCGTGGCTGTCGTCGTTCTAGTGCTGCCCGGCAGTGCGACCACCGCCGGCAAGATCGTCATCTACGGGTCGAATAAGGGCTCGACTCTGACCCTGCACAAGAAGCACGGGAAGATCATCGTCAGGGGCAGGATGGCCCACCGGCACCCCCGCGGCTGTCGCTTCCGGCATGCCCATCGCGTCGCCGTCTGCCAGCCACGGCACAAACAGGTGATCGAAATCAAGATGGGCCGCAGGGGGGACCTGGTCCGCATTGCCGAGAAGATGCCGATGCCCGTCGTCGTCTACCTCGGCCCCGGCTCGGACAAGTTCGTCGGCAACGGCGAGCGCGACGTCTGCTTCCCCGGCGGCGCCCGTCGCAACCGCTGCGTCGGCCGCGGCAACAACGACGTCTGCATCACCGGCCCCCGCAACAGCGACTGCGTCGGCGGGGGTGGCAACGACTTCTGCCGCCACGGCACCGGCAGCGACGGCTGCTGGGGCGGCCGCGGCCAGGACATCTGCATCATGGGCCCGGGAGAAGACGGCTGCCACGGCGGCCCCGGCAACGACCGCCTTTACGGCGGCCCTCAGCCCGACCAGCTCTACGGTGGCCCCGGTTACGACTATTGCAACGGGGGCCGCGGCATCGGTCGCTCCCACCGCTGCAACGCCGGGCCTCGCCATTGAGCGCCTAGAAGAAGAGGGCGGCGTCCGCTGGGACACCACCCTCCTCAAAAGGAACAACATGATTCGCAAGGTTCATGGAACGCCCTTTTTCGGTACGGGTCAAAGATCAGGTGGTTTTTGCGCGGAATATTCCCGAAATCAACCGCAAACCCAGTCTTTTTCCCTGCAGTAAGCGCCCCGCTCGCTTTGCGCGCCTTTGCTTCGACGGTCAGCTTCAGTTGCGCGACATGCCCCCCGGCAGCACCCCGAGTGCACCTAGCGCACCGGTAATCGCCTCGGCCAGGGGGAAGCTGCCGCTGATCTCCAGATGGCCGGGCGGCCCGCCGTTCATCTGGCGCATCCAGGCGACGGCACTGCCCGAGGCTGAAGCCTGGGACTCCCCTTCGAGGCGGGAGGTACAACTCATCACTTTGCCTTTCTCGATGCCGACGATGACGCCGGCGAGGGCCGGCTCGGATCCCGCCCGAACCTCCACCGAAAGACGGCACGTACCGGTGATTCCCGGGTCCATCACCATCAGGGGAATCGAGAGCAGGAAGGCGGCCTCGACGTCGAGGCGGCCGATCTGCGCAAGGGGCTCGGGGACGAACTGCCGCTCCCAGCCGGCGGCCGAGGTGAGGGGGATGACCGCCTGGCGCAGCCATTCGGTTGCTCCGTACGGCGTTCCCCGGCCGGCGCCCGGCTGCGGCGAAACCAGTTTGGCGGTTCGCATCGCCCCCAGCTTGCGCTCGAGGGTGGGGTAGCTGATCTTCGGGATCAGCATGTTCAGGTCGGTCAGCGAGACGGCCCGGGCGGCCACGGCTCGCACGATGTTTGAGGACCAACCTCCGATCAGCGCTTTGGTCCCGTTCCGCGCCGCGACGCTGCCGAGCAGGATCGGGCCGTCAGGGGCCGCCCGCAGCCACTCCTGCAGGAAGTCGGCGACCTTCAGCAGGGACTCTCCCACCGGCGTCAGCGTGTAGCGCGCCGTCGCGGGAAACTCGTTCGAGCGCCGTCGTTCGAGGATGTCGAGACCCTCGAGCGCGCGCGTGTACACGCGCATCGTGCTCTCCGGCGGGGAGCCGACCGCCCGGCGCAGGTCGAGTAGCTCCATCGGCCCGTTCTCCAGCGCCCTGAGAGTGTGGATGTTGAGCGGCGCCGCCAGCACGGTTAGTGCCTGGGCGCCCGCGCGGGTCATGTAAACCGACTAAGTGAGTAGTGCTCGAGCATTTCAGCTGCCCCTTGCGTTGTGACCCGAAGGTCAATGGAGCCAGCGAGTTTCCGAAGTGCCCAGTAATAGCCTCGCTGTTAGGCCTGGGCGTCCGATCGTCAAGCAGCGGCACTGCGCTGTTGCTCAAAGACATATCGATGATGGCACAGAATGGTACGACTCAAGTATTAACGCGTGAACTTTCAGCGGGCTCTCGGAACTACAGGCCCATCGTTTTGCCGATGATCTCTTTCATGATCTCGTCGGTGCCGCCGCCGATCGGGCCCAGCCGGGCGTCGCGGACCGCTCGCTCGATGCCGTACTCGCGCATGTAGCCGTAGCCGCCGTGGATCTGCAGGGACCGGTCGGCGATTTCGAGGACCGCTCGCTGGGTCAGGAGCTTGGCCATCGAGACCTCTTGGATCGGGTTCTGGCCTTCGTCGAAGAGGCGGAGGGCGTTGTAGGTGAGGGCGCGGCAGGTCTCGGCGAGGGTGGCCATCTCCGCGACGTGGTGGCGGATCGCCTGGAACTTGCCGATCGGGCGGCCGAAGGCCTCGCGCTCGCCGGCGTAGGCGACGGTGACCTCTATAAGGCGCTGCATCGCCCCGACAGCTCCGATCGCCATCAGCAGCCGCTCCCAGGCGAAGTTGGCCATGATCAGTTTGAAGCCGCCGTTCTCCTCGCCGAGCAGGTTCTCGGCCGGAACCTCGACGTCGGTAAAGGAGATTTCGCCGGTGTCCGAGGAGTGCCAGCCCATCTTCTCGAGCTTGCGGCTGACCTCGTAGCCGGGCATCTCGCGCTCGAGGACGAGGAAGGAGATGCCGCCGTGGCCGCCCTCCTCGCTGGTCTTGCAGGCGCAGACGAGGAAGTCGGCGCGGACGCCGTTGGTGATGAACGTCTTGGCGCCGTTGACGACGTAGGTGTCGCCGTGGCGCACGGCGGTGGTGGAGAGGGAGGCGACATCGGAGCCGGCGCCGGGCTCGGTGATCCCGAGGGCGCCGATCTTTTCGCCGGCGATCCCGGCCGGCAGCCAGCGCTGCTTCTGCTCCTCGGTGCCGAACTTGAAGATCGGCGGCATCGCGATCGAGGTGTGGGCGTTGAGGCCGGCGGCGACGCCGCCGGAGCCGCCGGAGCGGGCGAGCTCCTCGACCCAGACCGCGTCGTGCAGGTGAGTGCCGCCCTGGCCGCCCAGCTCCTCCGGGAACTTCAGCCCGAGGAAGCCGAGCTCGGCGCAGCGGGAGAACAGCTCGCGGGGAAATTCCCGCGCCGCCTCCCACTCGTCGACGTTCGGCGCGATCTCCTTGGTGACGAAGCGGGAGACGGTCTCCCGCAGCTCCTCGTGCTCCTCGCCGAACGGCGGCAAGGTAGCGCGGGCGCCGCTGTCCTTGACGACGGTCATGCGGGGCGCGTTTGCGTCCTCATGGTTGACAAAGGCGCCCCGCCGCTGCCTACAGCCCGTAGCTCCGCCCGATCACGTCGAGCATCACCTCGTCGGTGCCGGCGCCGATCCGGTTGAGGCGGACGTCGCGGTAGGCGCGCTCGATCTCGTACTCCTTCATGTAGCCGTAGCCGCCGAGGATCTGGATGCACTCGTCGGCGACCTCGCAGGCGATCCGCGAGGAGAAGAGCTTGGCCATGGTGATCTCCCGCACCGGGTACTCGCCGTTGCCGAAGCGCCAGGCGGTCGCGTAGGTGAATTGCTTTGCCGCCTCGGTCTTGGTCGCCATCTCGGCGAACTTGTGGCGGATCGCCTGGAACTTGCCGATCGGCCGGCCGAAGGCTTCGCGGTCTTTGGCGTACTCGAGGGTCTTCTCGATCATCCGTTCACAGCCCGCGTGGGAACCGGCGGCGGCGACCAGGCGCTCGCCCTGGAGCTCCCAGGCGATGTGGTAGAAGCCCTTGCCGACCTCGCCGAGAACCGCGTCGGCCGGGACGCGGACGTCTTCGAAGGCGAGTTCGCCGGTGTCGGAGGCGTGCATCCCCATCTTCTCCAGCTCGGCGGAGACGGTGAAGCCGGGGACCTTCTCGCCGTTCTCGTCACGGAGGTCGACGACGAAGAGGGTGATGCCGGCGTGGCGCTCCTCCGGGTCGGTCTTGCAGACAAGGACGATGAAGTCGGCTCGCGGGCCGTTGGTGATGAAGGTCTTGGAGCCGTTGATCACGTATTCGTCGCCATCGCGGATCGCGGTCGTGCGGATCCCGGCGACGTCGGAGCCGGCGCCGGGCTCGGTGATCCCGAGGCTGCCGATCTTTTCGCCTTTCAACCCCGGTTCGAGGTACTTCTTCTTCTGCTCCTCGGTGCCGAGCAGGTGGATCGGGGGGAGGACCATGTCGGTCTGGACCGCGAAGCCCATGTTGGTGCCGCCGGAGCCGGAGTAGCTCATGCACTCGGCCCGGACCAGCGAGTAGAAGTAGTCGCCGCCCTGGCCGCCGTACTCCTCGGGGAAGCAGAGGCCGAGGAAGCCGAGGTCGCCGGCGCGCTTCATCTTCTCGCTCGGCCAGTAGGTGTCCTCCCATTCGTTGCGGTGAGGCCACATCTCCTTTTTCACCCACGACTCCATCGACTCGCGCAGGTCTTCGTGCTCCTGGCTGAAGATGAAGTGCTTGCGCCCTGCTGCGTGGTCGGGCTTGATGACGCTGGAGCCGTCGGTCGCGGTCGCCACTGGTCTCTCCTCCTCGGTTCGCCGGGACACCCACGGCCCCGAATGCAAAGTGGACAGTAGCACTTCCTACTTTCAGCTTGCTATGGTCTCGGCGGATGCCCCAGGGAGAGAGTCAGTGGAGCGGCGAGAAGGTCGCCTACGAGGTCGCCGACGGCGTCGCCACGGTGACGCTTAACGACCCGGAGAAGCGCAACATGCTCTCCGGCCAGATGCTGAGCGAGCTGGTCGAGGCGATGAAGCTCGCCAAAGCCTCCGAGGAGGTGCGGGCGGTCGTCCTCACCGGCTCGGGGGAGAAGGTCTTCTGCGCCGGCGCCGACCTCGGCGGGTTCGCCGCCGACGTGCCGCTGGTCGCCAAACACTTCGCCTCCGACCTCTTCCTCGAGTTCTTCCGGCTGATGCCGCGGCTCGGCAAGCCCTCGCTCTGCGCCGCCAACGGCCACGTCCTCGCCGGCGGCATGGGCCTGGCGCTCTCCTGCGACCTGGTGATCGCCAAAGAGGGGGCGACCTTCGGCACGCCGGAGATCAACGTCGGCGCCTTCCCCTACATGATCATGTCGATCATTTACCGCAACGTCCCGCGGAAGAAGGTCAACGAGATGATGCTGCTGGGCGAGCGGCTCTCGGCCGAGCAGGCGGTCGAGTACGGGCTCGCCAACAAGGTGGTTCCGACGGCGGAGTTCGACGGCGCCGTCGCCGAATGGGCGACGAAGCTCGCCTCCAAGAGCCCGGTGCTGATGCGGCTCGGCCACGACGCGATGTACCGCCAGCAGGACATGGCGCTCGATGACGCGCTCGAGTTCCTCCGCTCCCAGCTCTCCGTCACCTTCACCACCGAGGACATCGTCGAGGGAGTCACCGCCTTCTTCGAGAAACGCGACCCGCAGTGGAAAGGACGCTAGTGGCGACCGAGGAGAAATCCCCGAATCTTCTTCCCGGCACCGCCCCGTTGGCCGACCTGACCGCGCAGCTGCACGAGCGCCGCGCCAAGGCCAAGCTCGGCGGTGGCGAGGAGAAGATCGCCAAGCAGCACGACCGCGGCAAGCTCACCGCCCGCGAGCGGATCGACCTGCTGGTCGATGAGGGGACCTTCGTCGAGATGGGGATCCACGGCCGCCCGCACTTCGCCCAGCGGGCGATGGACGGGGTCGAGGCGCCGGCAGACGGCGTCGTCACCGGCTGGGGCGACGTCGACGGCCGCGCCACCTGCATCGCCGCCTACGACTTCACCGTGATGGCCGGCTCGATGGGGATGACCGGCGAGCTCAAGGTCACCCGGCTGCGGGAGATGGCGCTGCAGAAGCGGATGCCGTTCGTCTGGCTGCTGGACAGCGCCGGCGCCCGCATCCAGGAGGCAGCCGGCTCCCTCTTCGCCGGCTCCGGCCACCTCTTCCGCGAGGAGGTCGAAATGTCGGGCGTGATCCCGATGGTGGCGGCGATGATGGGCCCTTGCGCCGCAGGCACCGCCTACATCCCGGCGCTCTCTGACTTCGTCCCGATGGTCTCCGGCCAGGGGGCGATGGCGCTCGCCGGCCCGCACCTGACCAAAGCCGTTACCGGCGAGGAGATCTCGATGGAGGACCTCGGCGGCGCCAAGGTCCACTGCCGCAAGTCCGGGGTGGGGGACCTCGAGGTGGCCGACGACGAGGAGTGCATCGCCTCGGTGCGCAAGTACCTCTCCTACTTCCCGGCGAACTGCGAGGAGCGGCCGCCGGTCGTCGACGTCTCCGACCCGATCGAGCGCAAAGCGGAGAAGCTGATGGAGATCGTCCCCGAGTCGCCGCGGCAGCCCTACGACATGTACGACGTGATCCGCGAGATCGTCGACGACGGCGACTGGTTCGACCTGAAGCCGAAATTCGCCAAGAACGTGATCACCTGCTTCGCCCGCTTCGGCGGCCAGCCGGCGGGGATCGTCGCCAACCAGCCCAAGCAGCTGGCGGGAACCCTGGACAACGACTCCGCCGACAAGGCCGCCCGCTTCATCAACCTCTGCGACGCCTTCAACATCCCGCTCGTCTTCCTCCAGGACGTGCCCGGCTTCATGGTCGGCTCGAAGGTCGAGCACGCGGGGATCATCCGCCACGGGGCGAAGATGCTCTACGCGGTCAGCCGCGCCACCGTCCCCAAGGTGACGGTCGTCGTCCGCAAGGCCTACGGCGCCGGCTACTACGTGATGTGCGGCAAGGCGTATGAGCCCGACCTGATCGTCGCCTGGCCCGGGGCCGAGATCTCGGTGATGGGGGCCGAGGGCGCGGTCGAAATCATCGGCCGCGGCGCGATCGAGGCATCCGAGGACCCGGAGGCGACGCGCGAGGCGATGCTGAACGCGGTTCGCCAGAACATCGACCCCTACATCGCCGCCGGCAACGCGGTGATCGACGACATCATCGACCCGCGGGAGACGCGGCCGACGATCGCCCGGGCGCTGAAGATGGCGCGCAACAAGCACGTCGAGAAGCCGAAGAAACGACACGGAGTGATGCCCGTATGAATTCGTCTGTTCCTTTTCGTTGCTATGCCCCGATAAGGAACAACTGAGGAGGCGTTTTGAGCTCTTTCGACGACCCGGTGATCATCAGCTGCTCGATCAGCGGCGTGATCGCCAACCGCGACCAGTGCCCGGCGATCCCCTACACGCCGGAGGAGTACGCGGCGGAGGCGCGGCGCGCGGTCGACGAGGGCGCCTCGCAGATCCACATCCACGCCCGCCAGCCCGACGGCACGCCTTCGTACGAGATTGAGGATTTCACGGCGATCACCGAGGCGATCCTCGCCGAGGTCGGCGACGTGATCGTCAACTACTCGACCGGGGCGATCGGGATCCCGATCGAGAAGCGGCTCGAGTACCTGCGCGCCTGCCGCCCCGCCGTGGCGGCGTTAAACATGAGCTCGATGAACTACGCGAAGTACTCGCGGCGGCGCAAGGACTTCGTCTTCAAGGCCGTCTTCGAGAACAGCTTCGACACGATCATCGAGTTCCTCACGGCGATGAAAGAGCTGGGGATCAAGCCCGAGCACGAGTGCTTCGACTCCGGCCACGTCGCCAACCTCGACCCGCTCGTCGACATGGGGCTGCTGGAGCCGCCGCTGCAGATCTCGCTGGTGATGGGGGTGACCGGCGGCATCCGCCCGACCCCGCGCAACGTCACCCTGATGTCGGACCAGATTCCCGGCGGCCCGGAGGGCCCCAACCAGTGGCAGGTAATCGGCATCTCCCGCGACCAGTGGAAGCTGCTCGCCTCCTCGCTGATCCTCGGCGGCAACGTCCGCGCCGGGGTCGAGGACAACCTCTACCTACCGAACGGCGAGATGTGCAGGTCCAACGGCGAGCTGATCGCCAAGGCGCGGCAGATGGCCGAAGACATCGGCCGCCGTCCGGCCAGCGTCGCCGAGGCGCGCGAGCTGCTGGGGGTCCCGAAGCGTGAGCGCTCTTCCGCTTAGCGACGTCAGGGTTCTCGACCTCACCCGGCTCCTGCCGGGGGGCTTCTGCTCGCTGCTGCTCGCCGACCTCGGCGCCGAGGTGCTGAAGGTCGAGGACACCGGCATGGGCGACTACATCCGCTGGGCGCCGCCCTACTACGGCAGCGACGAGCAGCAGGCGCTCGGCACCCGCTCCTCCCTCTATCTCTCGCTCAACCGCGGCAAGCGCTCGGTCCGGCTCGACCTCAAGAACGAGAAGGGGAGGGAGGCGCTGCTGCGGCTGGTCGCCGAGCACGACGTCGTCCTCGACGGCTTCCGTCCCGGTGTCCTCGACAAGCTCGGCGTCGGCTACGAGCGCCTCCGCGAGGCGAACCCCGGCGTCGTCTACTGCGCGATCACCGGCTACGGCCAGGACGGCCCCTACGCGCAGCGCGCCGGCCACGACATGAACTACCTCGGCCTCGTCGGGCTGCTCGGCCTGACCGGAGCCAAGGACGGGCCGCCGGTGCAGTCGGCGGGGCAGATCGCCGACCTCGGCGGGGGCGCCCTGATGGCCGCCTTCGGGGTGATGGCGGCGCTGCACGAGCGCGAGCGCTCGGGCGAGGGCCAGATGGTCGACGTCTCGATGGCCGACGGCGCCCTCTCCTGGCTGGCGATGGTCGCCGGGCGCTACTTCTGCGACGAAGAGGTGCCGCGGCGCGGCGAGCAACAACTCGCCGGCGGTCTGATCTGTTACCTGCCCTACGAAGCGAGCGACGGCTGGGTCAGCTGCGGGGCGCTGGAGCCGAAGTTCTGGGTCGCCTTCTGTGAGGGCGTCGATCGTCCCGACCTGATCGAGAAGCAGTTCGAAGCGCCGGGGTCGGAGGCCTGGGAGAAGGTCGCCGCCGTCTTTCGCTCGCGCACGAAGGCGGAGTGGAAGGCCTTCAACGACGAGCGCGACTGCTGCATCGAGCCGGTGCTCGACCTCGACGAGGCGCTCGACTCTGAGCTGGTGCGTTCGCGCCAGATGGTCGTGGAGCTCGAGCAGCCGCAGCTGGGGACGGTGCGTCAGCTCGGCCACCCGGTGGGTTTTTCCCGCACCCCCGCCGACCCGACCCGGCCCGCGCCCGCCTTCGGCGAGCACACCGACGAGGTCCTGGCCGAGGTCGGGTACTCGGCCGCGGAGATCGCGGCGATGAAGGAGGAAGGCGCCGCGAGTTCCGTGGTTCCTTCCGGTCGCTCAGCGTCCGAAAAGAACCACACGGAGTTCCACGCGTGAGCACCCACGGCGCCGATACCCAGCAGGACGGCCTACTGCGGATGCGGGAGCTGGCCGAGGCTTCCGGCGTCCCGGCGCCGACGATCAAGCACTACCTGCGCGAGGGCCTGCTCCCGGAGCCGGTGAAGACCAGCCGCAACATGGCCTACTACCCGCCGGAGTTCGTCGACCGGATCAAGCTGATCAAGCGCCTGCAGGAAGAGCGCTTCCTGCCCCTGAAGGCGATCAAAGACGTCCTCGACTCGAGGGAACGCGCCCGCACCGGCGCTGCCGAGGTCCGCAGGCGCTACGGCGTCCCCAAGGAGGTCCTCGACCGGCTCGCCGAGCTCGAGGTCCTGACCCCGAACAGCCGCGGCTACTCGCCCTCCGACGTGACGATCATCGAGGCGATCAGCCGCTTCCGTGCCGGCGGCTACGACGAGCAGATCGGCTTCACCGTCTACGACACCCTGCGCTACAAAAACGCCCTCGAAGAGCTGGCCCGCCAGGAGGTCGACGTGGTGATGGAACGGCTGGCCGGCGAGGTGCCGCCGGAGCGGGTGGTGGAGATGCTCGAAGCCGGCGCCGAGCCGCTCAAGGACCTGATTGCGGCCCTGCACACGAAGCTGATGGTCGCCGAGCTCGAGCGCCGCAGCTAAACGCGCGGCTTCGCCGCAGGGGCGCCACTGCCGAGCTGCTCCCGCTCGGCCTCGATGTCCATCAGCAGCGTCGTCGCCCCGGTCTCGCGGGCAACCCGCTCGGCCTCCTCGAAGGCCTCGTTCACTCCCTCGGCGTCGCCCGCCGCTGCCCGGGCGCGGGCGAGAGTCAGCATCGCCACCGGGTAGGACCACATCATCTCCCGCTCGCGGGCGATCCGGGCGGCCTCCTCGGCCACCGCCAAGCCGTCCCCCGTGCGGCCGACGAGGACCAGGGCACGGGCCCGCAGCTGTCCCCGCCAGCCCTCCATCTCGCCGCCGTTGTCCATCGCCTCGCGGTAGATCCGCTCCGACTCTTCGATTGCCTCCAGCGCCCCCTCGTATTCCTCGGCGATCAGCTGCGCCCAGGCGAGGTTGGAGAGGGCGAGGCTGCGCGAGAAGACGTCGCCGAGGCGGTCGGTCAGCTCGCAATTGCGGCGGGCGATCGCCAGCGCCGCCTCCGGGTCGCGGCGGATGATCAGGCTGGCCTGGTTGCTGCGGATCCAGCTTGCGGTCTCGGCGTCTTCGTCCCGCAGCGCCGCCTCCAGCGCCCGCTCGAAGAGCTCCTCGGCCTGCTCGAATTCGAGCCGCTCGCGGCGCACCATCCCCTTGCCCATCAGCCCCCAGGCAATCGGGCTGCCGAGGACGATGTCGGCGCCGACCGAGCTGTCGCCGTCGACGATCTCCAGCATCCCGTCGAGGATCCGCTCGAAGCCCTCGAAGTCGGCGACGCAGAGGTAGGCGTAGGCGCCGGCGCCGCGCACCGCGGCCCGCAGGTGGCGGTCGCCGGAGCGGTCGGCGAGCTCGATCGTCTCCTGTACCGCTTCGATCCAGCGCGGCCCGTAGTGGGGGAGACCGGGCCTGATTTCGGTCGCCACCTTCAGCAGCACCAGGGAGTGGAGGTCGTTCTGGCGCTCGGCGATCTCCTCGGCTTCGGCAGCGAGGCGGGCCACCTCCTCGCGGCTCATCCCCACCCGCCAGGCGTACTGCAGCTGCAGCAGCCGGGAGTGGATCGCCAGCGCCGCCACCTCCCCGGCCTCCTCCTCGCTCTCGAGGCCGGTGGTCAGCTCCATCACGTCGTGCCAGAGGCGGAGGGCGTCACGGGGGCGGCTGTGCCCGGCCCAGTGCGCGGCGCGGGCCGACCAGCGCGCCGCTTCCAGCCGCTCGGCCCCCTGCCGCAGGTGGTCGGCGATCAGCGCCGAGAGCTCGTCGTAGCGTTCCGGCGCTTCCAGCGCGATCAGCGCCCGCGCCGCCGCCGCGTGGGTGGCCGCCCGCTGTTGGGCCAGCTGGGTCCCGTAGGCAACCTCGCGGGTCAAGGGGTGGCGGAAGGCGAGCAGCCGCTGCGGGTAGATCTCGGCCTCGTAGAGGAAGCCGCCGCCGATCAGCTCGCCCAGCGCCCGCTCCATCGCCTCCGGATCGAGGCCGGCGGTGAGCGAGAGCGCCTCGCCGCTGACCTCCTTGCCGACCACCGAGGCGACCTGCAGCAGGTGCTTGGCGGCCGGGTCAAGGCGGTCGATGCGGGCGGCTAGGACGGCTTGGACGGTGACCGGCACGCCGGCGTCCTCGATCGGCCTCGCCAGCCGGTAGGCACCGCGGTCGCCCTCCAGGTAGCCGGACTCGGCCAGCTCGCGGACGATCTCCTCGACGAAGAAGGGGTTGCCGCTGGTCCGCTCGTGGATCGGCTCGTCGATCCCGTCCAGCGAGGGGTCCTCGCCGGTCAGGTCGCGCAGAAGCGCGGCGGTGTCGCTGCGGTCGAGCGGCTGCAGCTCGATCGTCTCGTAGCGCGGCGAGCCCAGCCAGGCGGGCTCGTGCTCGGGCCGGTAGTTGACGAGGACCAGCGTCGGCGTCCCCTCCATCCCTTCGACCAGGCCGTTCAGCATCGCCTGGCTGGCACCGTCCATCCAGTGCAGGTCCTCGATCACGAGGACGAGGATCTTGCGCCGGGCCGGGTTGCTGACCAGGCGGCAGAGGAAGTCGGCGAGGGCGCGCTGACGGACCTCGGGGTCCATCCGCGGCACCGGTCGCTCCGGGTCGGGAACACCGAGGAAGTCGAAGATCAGCGGCAGGTCGTCGGCGAACCCGGGATCGAGCAGCAGCGAGCGGCCGGCGATCTTCTCCCGCGCCAGCTGCTCGGGATCCTGGTCGGCGATCCCGTAGAAGGAGCGCAGCATCTGCAGGATCGGCATGAAGGGGATCGACTTACCGTGCGCCTGGGCCTGCGCCTCGAAGATCTCCAGCCCTTCGGTGCGGCAGCGCTGGGCGAACTCGTGGTAGAGCCGGCTCTTGCCGATCCCGGGTTCGGCGACGACGCCGACCGCGGCGGCCTCGCCGTCCTTGGCCCGCGCCAGCGCCGCGTCGAGCCGGGCGAGCTCGCCTCCGCGACCGACGAAGCTGGAGAAGCCGCGCTCGCGGGCGAGGTCGAGGCGGGAGCGCGCCTCGCCGACTCCGGCCAGCTCGAAGACCTGGACCGGCCGGCTCGCCCCCTTGATCTCGAACTCGCCGAGGTCGCGGAGGTCGAGGTAGCCGCGGGCGAGCTCGGCGGTGCTCTCGGTCAGGTAGGCCTTGCCAGGCTCGGCCAGGGCCTCCATCCGCTGCGCCAGCCCGACCGTGTGCCCGATCGCGGTGTAGGCGGAGTCGCCGCCGCCGTCGATCGCCCCGGCGACCACCTCGCCGGAGTTGATCCCGATCCGGGTCGAGAAGTTGAGCCCCTTCTCGCGCCGCAGCTCACCGGCGTACTCGGCGACCTGGTCGAGCATCTGCAGCGCCGCGTAGCAGGCGCGGCTGGCGTGGTCCTCGTGGGCGAGCGGGGCGCCGAAGACGGCCATGATCCCGTCGCCGGTGAACTTGTCGACGGTCCCCTCGAAGCGCGTGACCGTGTCGGCGAGGGTGGAGAAGAAGCGCTGCATGATCGCCCGCCACTCCTCGGGGTCCTCCTGCTCGGCCAGGTCCATCGAGCCGCTGACGTCGGCAAACAGGACCGTGACCTGCTTGCGCTCGGCATCGTCCTTGATGGTCTCGTGCACGACAGCACAAGGTTACGCCGATCGCTCTGTAGCCTCAGTGCGATGCGCACGGTTCTGGTCACCGGAGCTTCCACCGGCATCGGCCGTGTCACCGCGCTGCGCCTCGACGCCGACGGTTGGCGGGTGTTCGCCGGCGTCCGCAGGGAGGCCGACGCGGAGAGCCTGCGGGCCGAGGCCTCTCCGCGGCTCGTCCCCGTCAATCTCGACGTCACCGATCCCGAGCAGATCGCCGCCGCGGCCGCCCGGGTCGAGGCGGAGAGCGAGGGCGGCCTCGACGGCCTCGTCAACAACGCCGGCGTCGCCGTCCCCGGCCCGCTGGAGACGATCCCCCTCGACGACCTGCGCCACCAGCTCGAGGTCAACCTCGTCGCCTACGTGGCGGTGACCCAGGCGATGCTGCCGCAGATCCGCCGCGCCGAAGGACGGATCGTCTTCCTCGCCTCGATCGGGGGGCGGATCGCGTTCCCCTTCGGCGGGCCCTATCACGCCTCCAAGTTCGCGACCGAGGCGATCGGCGACGTCTTCCGCCAGGAGCTGCGTCCCTGGGGCATCGAGGTCGCGATCATCGAGCCCGGCTCGATCGATACCCCGATCTGGGGTCGCGGCCAGGCGAAAGCGGAGGAAGTCGAAGCGAAGTCGCCGAACACGAACCTCCTCTACGGCGCCGCGCTGGACAAGTTTCGCAAGGTGATCGAAGACACCGCCGAACGCGGCATCCCGCCGGAGAAGGTCGCGAAGGCGATCGCCCACGCGCTGGAGTCGAAGCGACCGAAGACCCGCTACCTCGTCGGCCTCGACGCCCAGGTCCAGGCGCGGATCCAGCCTTTCATTCCGACTCGCCTCTTCGACCGCATCGTCGCCCGCCAGCTGAACCTCTGACCAGCGCAAAGTCTCCGGGTGCGCTCATATACTGAGGGCGCCGATTGACTGGTCAATCAACGAAGGGCATGCGTGCGCGCAGCGGCGGTACAGCTCAATTCGAACGGGGACAAGGAGAGGAACCTGGCGACGGCCGAGGGGCTGGTCCGCGCCGCCGCGGCTGACGGCGCCGAATTCGTCGCCCTCCCCGAGAAGTGGAACCTGCTGGGCGGCGGCGAGGAACTCGTCGCCGGCGCCGAGCCGCTCGACGGCCGGAGCCTGACCGCGGCCCGGGCCTGGGCGCGGGACCTCGGCGTCCACCTGCTCGCCGGCAGCATCTCCGAGCGCGGGGAGGCGGGGGAGAAGGCTTCGAACACCTCGGTCCTGATCGGCCCCGACGGCGATGACCTCGCCGTCTACCGCAAGATCCACATGTTCGACGTCGACGCGGGCGGCGTCTCCTATCGTGAGTCCGAGTTCGAGCGACCCGGCTCCGAACCGGTCGTCGCGCCGCTCGGAGACCTGACCGCCGGCCTCACCGTCTGTTACGACCTCCGCTTCCCGGAGCTTTTCCGGATCCTCGCCCTCCGCGGCGCCAAGCTGATCTCGGTTCCCTCCGCCTTCACCCTCGCGACCGGCCGCGACCACTGGGAAGTGCTGCTGCGGGCGCGCGCGATCGAGAACCAGCTCTTCGTCGTCGCCCCGAACCAGGTCGGCGAGGCGCCGCCGCACTACAGCTCCTTCGGCCGCTCGATGATCATCGACCCCTGGGGGCTCGTCCTCGCCACCGCCCCCGACGAGGAGTGCTTCGTCGCCGCCGAGCTCGACTTCGCCGTCGAGGAGCGCGTCCGCGCCTCGCTTCCCTCGCTCGCCAACCGCCGACCGGGCGCCTACGCCTGGCCGCAGGAGACGGAGGGACAGAGCTGATGGCGCAGGCGCCGCCGGCCGACAAACGCCGCCTCATCCTCGACGCCGCGATTCGCGTTTTCGCCCGCCAGGGCTTCCACGCAACCCGCGTCTCCGACATCGCCGATGAGGCCGGGGTCGCCTACGGGCTCGTCTACCACTACTTCAAATCGAAGGACGAGGTCCTCAACGAACTCTTCATCGAGCGCTGGTCGCTGCTGCTGGCGGCGATCGAGGAGGCGGACAAGACGGCGGCGACCCCGCGCCAGAAGCTGGGGGCGGTAGCGACCTTCATCTTCGATTCCTACCGCCACGACCCGGAGCTGATGAAGGTGATCATCGTCGAGGTGACGCGGGCGGCCAACTCCTTCGGTAAGACCCACCTGGAGGAAATCCAGCGCGCCTACGAGTCGATCGCCAAGATCGTCGCCGACGGCCAGGCGAGCGGCGACTTCCGCGGCGACGTCGCGCCGATGTTTGCCTCGATGTCCTTCTACGGCGCGATCGAGCAGCTGCTCTCGGGCTGGATCTTCGGGACGATCCCCGCCACCGACACAGACTTCGACCAGGCGCGGGATCTCCTTGTCACGACGATCTGCGACGGCCTCGAGCCGCGCGGATAGGGTTTACTGCCGAGTCCGCATGGGGAAAGGTTCGAGCTAGTGGATAACGAGTTGGTCAAGCGCCTCGTCTGGAGCGGCCTCCTGGCCGCCGCCGGTGCCCTGGCGAGCATCGCCGCGTCGAAGGCCGCGGCGCTCGCCTACCGCCGCCTTTACGACGAAGACCCCCCGGAGTAGGAGGCAGCGATGCAGGAGCCGCAGAACCCGCCGCCGATCCCGCCCCCGGGGCCGCCGGTCACGCCCGAGGACCGCAGCCTCGCTGACCTCGTCGTCGACGTCTCCGAACACGCCTCGACGCTGGTCCGCGAGGAGATCGAGCTGGCGAAGGCCGAGGTCTCCGAGAAAGTCTCGAAGATCCTCCGCGGCTCCGCCGTCGGCGCTGCGGCCGGCGCCTTCGCCTTCCTGGCGCTGATCATGATCCTGCACGGGATCGCCTGGCTGCTCGGCGAAGAACTCTTCAGCGGCAACATCTGGGCCGGCTACTTCGTCACCGCCGCGATCTTCCTCCTCCTTGCCGCCCTCGCCGGCTGGATCGCCTCGAAAGCTCTCAAGGCAGGGGCGCCGCCGGTGCCCGAGCAGGCGATCGAAGAGGCGAAGCTGACCAAGGAGATGCTGGAAAAGGAGACCTCTTGAGCACCGGTGCCCCAGGCCGTTCCCCGGCGGAGATCCGCCGCGACATCGACGTCAAGCGCCGGCAGCTGGGGACCTCGGTCGTGGCCCTGCGCGGCAAGGTCAACGAGCTGACCGACTGGCGCCGCCAGGTCGAGGAGCACAAACAGCAGCTGATCATCGGCGCCGCGGCTGCCGGGTTCCTGATCGGCGCGCGAGCAATGCTCCGCCGCCGCCGCAACCGTTAGCGCCGGCTAAGCGATCAGGTCGGTGCGGACGCTGCCGACCCCGAGCAGGCCGGGGCCGACGTGGGCGCCGAGGACGGGGCCGACCTCGGAGATGAAGGCCGGATCACAGCCGAAGATCTCGTAGCAGTCTTCGATCAGCGCGTCGGCCGTCTCTTTGTCCTGGATGTACTGGACGACCCAGCCGTCGCGGCCGGATTCGTGACGCTGGCGGGCGTAGCCGCGCAGCCGCTCGAGCGAGCGGGCGCGGGTGCGGACGCGCTCGACCGGGGTGATCTCCTCCTCGAGGGTGAGGATCGGCTTGATCTTCAGGGCGCTGCCGATCCAGGCGCGGGCGCCGCCGATGCGGCCGCCACGGCGCAGGTACTCGAGGGTGTCGATCGCGAACCACATCTTCAGGTCGTTGCGGGTTTCCTCGGCCTGGGCGATCACGCCCGGCGCGTCGGCTCCCGCGGCCGCAGCCGAGGCCGCACCGAGTGCGCAGAGCCCCATCCCGCCGGCGGCAGAGCGCGAGTCCAGCAGGTGCAGTCTGTCGCCCCCCTTGTCTTCCTCGATCAGCCGCTCGCGCGCCTGCCCGGCGGCCTCGAACGTGCCGGAGATCCCGGCCGAGATGTGGATCGAGACGATTTCCCTGCCTTCGTCGAGCAGCGGTTCATAAACCTCGAGGAAGTCGCCGATCGACGGCTGCGAAGTGGTCGCTCCGCTTTCCGAAGCCCGCAGCCGCTCGTAGAAGTCGTCGAAGTCGCTGATCTCCGACTCCTTTTCCAGCTCCCCGTCGGCGGCGACGTAGAGGCTGATCTCCTTGATCCCCCGCTGGGCCACCAGCTCGGTCGGCAAGTAGCAGGTCGTGTCGCAGACGACCGCGGTCTCGGCAGGCGGACTCACAAATCGATTCTAGACGCGGAGACCAACATCGCCATCACCGAGGTAGTGGGTCAGTTTGAAATGACCCCCACAGCCCGCCGATCCCGCTCTATCTTCGCCTTCGTCAACTGAAGAAAGCGGCCGGGGCGCGGCGGTAACCGCCCCCGGCCAGGCACCGAAAGGCGGAACCTTCCGATGCAGGAGAAGCGTAAGGCAGCGGGTCCGGCTGCGGAGGACCTGAAATTCGAACGGGCGATCCTCGTCCACGTCGTAGAGACCTTCCCGGAGACTCTGCGGCTCGAAGACCTGGTCCGGGAACTGGCGAAGCCCAAGGACTTCGCCCAGCGGGACGGGGTTGAAAGGGCGGTGCGCGAACTCGTCACCGGCGGGCTTCTCTTCCGCTGTGAGGGGGTGGTCCTACCGACCAGAACCGCCCTGCGCGCCTATGAGCTGCTGGTGGAGGCGGAGTGATCGAGAAAGAGGTCGCAAGGCGCTTCGGCCTCAACCTGCTCCTGGCGCGGCGGGAAGCGAGGATCTCCCAGGACGATCTGGCAAAGGGGGCCTTCATGGACCGGGCGGCTCTGTCGCGGATCGAAAACGGCCACCGGCTCCCGAGGCTCGACCACATGGTCAGGATCGCGGGGGTGCTTGACATCCCGATCCGGGATCTGTTCCACGGGATCGGATAGATGGCGAGGAAGCCGAAACACCACAACCGCAAGCACTGGCCAGCCCACCGAATCCCCCTCCAGCGTCCCGTGATGGCCTTGGCGCTGGAGGTCTATCCGCACTGGAGAACGATCCCGGAACTGGCGCGGGAGATCGGCGCGTCTGGAGCGCTGACGCGGGCGGTTATTGATCTGGTCCAGCTCGGCCTACTCGAAAGCTACGGCTCATCCGTGCGCCCGACCAAAGCGGTGGTCCACATGGAGCGCCTTAAGCTCCCGTAGGCTTTTGATCATGGCGAAGCAGTCGAAGAAGCCAGCCGACCTCAACCGCCTCGCTGCGGCCATCGTTGACGAGGCGACGGACGAAGCTCCACCAGAGCCAGAGAGTCCTCAGGCTCGCGCCGGTCGCGCTGGTGGGACCAAAGGCGGTAAAGCGAGAGCCAAGAGCTTGTCGGCACAGCGACGGCGGGAGATCGCGAAAGCCGCTGCTTCGGCTCGTTGGAAAAGCTCCTAAGCCTTTTCCTTGGCGTTCGTCGCCTCGCGCTTTTGACGCGCACTGGCGATCAAATCCCGGGCGGCCGGTCGGGCCTCTCGGCGTGGTGCCGGATAGAACGGGCGCTCCTGCACTGATTGTTCCAGGGCCGAGAAGAGGCCCATGAGGTCAGGCGTGACCGATGACAGATCCGGCAAGCGTCCAGCGCGGTCAGCCGAGTCGATTAGCTCGCCCACCTTGACCACGTCCTCAACCGTTACGAGAACGATCTCTAGCCCCCGGTCGCGTTTCGCCCTCGCTGCCTCCTCGTAAGCCCCCTTCGTGAAGCTGAAAGCGACGACATAACCTTTGTTGTCCCCGTCGCGCTCCACGGCGGTCTCGAATTTGTCGATCTCTGGGCGGCCCACCCGGTCCGACTGTTTGACCTGGATCGGCGCGTTCTCCAAGAACGAGTAGCCGTCGATCCCCATGTCGGCGACTTTCCGAGGCGACTGCGTTCCCATCACGCGCTGGACGATCCAGTGCTGGAACTCGAAATGACCCAGCTCGCGCAGGTCGTCAACGCTCACGGGGACGCCGATGATCGTCGGCTCGGCGCCGAGCTTCCGCACCCGTAGCTTCATTATCTCGATGGCCTGCGGACTCACGTCGATCCCGATCCACTGACGCTGCATCTTCTCGGCAACGGCAATGGTCGTGCCACATCCGCAGAAGGGGTCAAGCACGATGCCGCCCGGCGGACAAGCGGAGTGGATCAGGCGCTCTAGCAAGGCCTCGGGCTTCTGCGTCGGGTACCCGAGTCGCTCGGCACTGGTGGCCTGGAGGGGCGTGATATCGGTCCACACGTCCCCCACGGTCGGCCAGTCCTGCTCTTCCAAGTAGAGCTTCCGTCTTATCCGGCCGTCGGGCTTCGAGGGAAAGGAGAGGCGCCCGTCAGCGTCTAGCTCTTCCATGACCTCGCGACTGACTCGCCAGCCCTTTACAGGGGGCGAATAGCCTTTGTACTCGTACTTCAGATTGGGTCGTAGGTTTGGGCTATCGAGAGGAGCGGTGTGGTACGGCCCTCGGCCATCGTGATCATCGTGGTCGAAGCGGGCTAGATAGGCCTCATCAGGCGGTCGCCGCACTGGCTCGAAGTAGGCGTCTTTGGTCTTGGCGTATCCGAGGATGTTGTCGTGGAGCGCCGGCAGCTTTCTCCGAGCATCACCCTTGGCGGCGGTTCTCTTCCAGATGATCTCGTTTCGGAAACGACGACGGCCAAACAGACGGTCAAGGGAGACTTTCAGGTGATGTCCTGCGGCCTGGTCGCAGTGCAAGTAGAGGGAGCCGGTGGGTTTTAGAACGCGATGTAGCTGGCGTAGTCGCATCTCCATCCACTCCAGATAGACGTTGATCCCACCCTCCCAGCGATCCGCGAAGGAACGGACCTCAGCCTCGTCTCCCCAGATCACCTCGTAGCTGCGGTTGGAGAAGAACGGCGGATCAAGGTAGACAAGATCGACGCACTCGTCCGGCATGTCGGCCAACGCAGCGAGGTTGTCCGCGCACTGGACCACGCCGGTTTCCAGGTAGCCCACCGGGTTCACGGGGCAAGGGTTCAACCGCGACATACCGTCTCCTTTCCTTGAATGGACGCTTGCCGTACCGAACCCCCTAAGGGCGAAACAACCACGCAGGCAGAGCGAGCACAGCCACGCCAATGAGCAGCGCCAGCCAGGCAGGGAGGAGCTGGGCCAAGAAGCTCGCCGCGATTGCGAGCTTGATCCAGAACTCCGGGGGAAGCCCCTTCCGCTGCCTTTGTCGCCGCCGCCTAGCCATCTTCCTTCTACTCCGGAAGTTGGCGCGGCTTCAAGCGACCTTTGCGCACGATCCAGGCTTCCGTCCGATCGCTCAAGCAAAATGGTCAGTATGAACAGGCTGAGCACCGAGCAGCGGGCGCGGATCATCGGCTGCCTCGTTGAGGGCAACAGCATCCGGGCCACGGTCCGGATGACCGGGGCGGCGAAGAACACCATCGTCAAGCTCCTGGCCGACCTCGGCGAGGCCTGCGCCGAGTATCAGGACGGCGTCTTCCAGCAGCTCCCCTGCAAGGTGGTGGAGGTCGACGAGATCTGGAGCTACTGCTACAGCAAGCAGAAGAACGTGCCCGAGCAGTTCAAAGGGACGCCGGGATACGGCGACGTGTGGACCTTTACGGCGATCTGCGCCGACACGAAGCTCGCCCCCTCATGGCTGGTCGGCGAGCGGACCTCAGACGACGCAACTTTCTTCCTTGAAGACCTGGCGAGCCGGATGGCGGGGCGCATCCAGCTTTCGACCGATGGGCACCCGATGTACGAAGCCTCGGTGCGGCAGGCGTTCGGGGTAGACGTGGACTGGGCGGTCATCCAGAAGAACTACGCCTCAGACCCTAATCAGGGCGGTAAATACAGCCCGCCTGTTTGTACCGGGACCAAGCGGCGCGTGCTCAAGGGCGACCCCGATCCGGCCCGGATCTCAACGAGCTACGTCGAGCGCCAGAACCTGACGATGCGGATGGGGATGCGGCGGTTCACGCGGCTCACCAACGGCTTCAGCCGGAAAGTCGAGAACCTCGCCCATGCGGTCTCCCTGCACTTCATGCATTACAACTTCGCGCGCCCTCACCGGACGCTGAAGGATCGCTATCCCCGGACGCCCGCGATGGCGGCGGGGGTTGCCGATCACATCTGGTCGCTGGAAGAGATTGCGGCGCTGCTGGATTAGCCCGTTAGGCGGGCTTGGTGATGCTGATCGCCGGGACGACGGGGCGGGTACTTTGCATCTTCATGCGACCAGCGTAACGGCCATCTCAAACTGACCCACCACCATCACCGACTCCAGCTACACTTTGTGAAGTGACCGATACGCCTCAAGCAGCGATCACCCTTACCGACAAAGCCGCCGAGAAGATCGGCGAGCTGCTTGGGTCGCAGCCGGATGGCGCCGAGCAGGCGCTGCGGGTCGCGGTCCGGGGCGGTGGCTGCTCCGGTTTCCAGTACGCACTCGCCTTCGACAAGGCCAAGGAGGACGACAACGTCTTCGAGGTCGACGGCGTCGCCGTCATCGTCGACAAGGTGAGCATGCAGTTCGTCTTCGGCTCCGAGGTCGACTACGTCGAAGGTCTCCAGGGCGCCGGCTTCCAGGTCAACAACCCGAACGTGGTTGCGGCCTGCGGTTGCGGCAGCTCCTTCCAGGTCAAAGAGGACGCCGCAGAGCAAGCGGCCGTCTAGCGCGCTTCTATTCGATCTGCAAAGGCGGTGACTGCGCCGCCGGCGCGGTCTCGGCGACCTTCGCCTCCGCCGGCTGCTCGACGCCGAGCGCCGTGGCCAGCTCGCCGGACTCGAACATCTCCTCGACGATGTCGCAGCCGCCGAGCAGCTCACCGTTGACGTAGAGCTGCGGGAAGGTCTGCCAGTCGGAGATCTCCGCCGTCACTTCGCGCAGCGGCTGTAGGGCGGGGAGGACGTCGATCGCGCCGTAGTCGACGTCGACCTGATCCAGCACCTGGACCACGCGCATCGAGAAGCCGCAGCGCGGCATGTCCGGGGTCCCTTTCATGAACAGCAGGACCGGGTTGGCGGCGATCAGCTCTTCGATTTTCGACTTCAGCTCTGGGTCGGCCATGGAGGGCATTGTAGGGAGACGAGGTGATCGGCTAGAGCTTGGTGACGATCAACCCGGCAAGGCCGATGAAGCCGGTCATCATGCCGACCATCATCGCGATGAACCCGTTGACCATCGTGTGCTGGATCTTGTCGACCCGATTGCTCAGCTCGCTCACTCGACCGTTGAGGTCGTCGAGGCGGGAATCGGTCCAGGTGGATCTCAATCTCATCGCTCCAGCGTAGAAGGAAAAAGCGCACACGTGGCACACAAGAGTGTAACGTTTTGTCCGTCTTTCTGCGGACTAAGCGGGAACGCTGGTCTTTACCGACAACGCGTGGATCGTGCCGTCGTCGAAGCGCTCTTTGACCGCGGCCTTGACCAGCCGGTGCTGGTCGATCCGGGAGAGGCCGTCGAACTGGGGGGCGCTGACGGTTGCCCGCAGATGGTCACCGGTGCCGGTTTCGTCGATCACCTCGACCTCGGCGCCCGGCAGGGCCGCCTCGATCATCTGCGTCAGCTCGGCGAGGTCGGCGGCCACGGCTAGCCGGCAAGGCGCTCGCCGACGGTCTCGAGCATCTCCTCGACCCGGACGAACTTGACCCGCGGACGGCCGTGCGGCTCGCCGCGGCCGACCTCGGCCTGGTCGATCGCCTGCCAGTCCTCGAAGCTGACGTAGCGGACGCCCTTCTCCCGCAGCAGATCCTCGACCGCCACCGGGTCCGGGTTCTCCGGGTTCAGCAGCTGCTCGGCCTCGACATCGGCGAGAAGGTGCTGAACCGTCTCCAGCGCGTCTTTCTTGTTGGTCCCGATCACGCCCGAGGGGCCGCGCTTGATCCAGCCTGCGGTGTAGTGGCCGGTCTTGTGGCCGGCGTCGTGGGAGTCGAGGATGCGACCGCCCTCGTTGAGGATCAGGCCGCGGCTCTGGTCGAAGGGGACGCCCTCGATCGGGATGCCGGTGTAGCCGACCGAGCGGAGGACGAGCCCGCACTCGAGCTCTTCGCGCTCGCCGGTGTCCTTGGCCCGCAGCGACCCGTCTTCTTCGACCAGCTCGTTGCGGCCGACGACGATCGATTCGACCTTGCCGTCGCCCTTGATCTCGACCGGGGAGGCGAGGAAGCGGAGGACGATCCGCTGCTTCTTGCCCTCAGGCTTGCGCTCGGAAAACTCCTTCAGGGTCTCGTAGTTGACCCTGGTCGTCTTGTCGGCCTCGTCGGACTCGACGAACGCCTTGCTGGCCGGGTCGAGCTCGACCTCGGCCGGGTCGACGACGACGTCGGCGTCCTCCATCTCCCCGAGCTCTTTGATCTCCGGGTTGGTGAAGGCGGCCTGGACCGGGCCGCGGCGGCCGAGGACGACGATCTCGCGGATCTGCTTGGCGTCGAGCGCCTCGATCGCGTGGTCGGCGGTGTCGGTCTGGCGCAGCTCGTGGTCGGTGAGGGCGAGCATCCGGGCGACGTCCATCGCCACGTTGCCGTTACCGATCACCACGGCGCGCTCGCTGGAGAGGTCGAACTCGTCGTCGGCGTAGTCGGGATGCGAGTTGTACCAACCGACGAAGGCGGTGGCGGCGTGGCTGCCTGGCAGATCCTCGCCGGGGATTCCGAGCTGGCGGTCGGTCTCGCAGCCGACCGTGAAGACGATCGCGTGGTAGAGCCTTTCAAGCTCTTCGACCTCGATGTCGTGGCCGATCTTGACGTTGCCGAAGAAGCGGAAGCCGTCGCGGGCGGCGGTTTTTTCGTAAACCCGGATCACCGACTTGATCTTCGGGTGGTCGGGGGCGACGCCGCCGCGGACCAGCCCGAACGGGCTCGGCAGACGGTCGAAGAGGTCGACCTGGGCGTGCAGCTCGCCGTCCTTGAGGATGTGCTCGGCGGCGTAGAAGCCGCTGGGGCCGGCGCCGACGATGGCGACGCGGAGGGGGTTGTCTTCAGTTCCAATCTTGCTCATGGGACGGAGCAGGATACGGAAGTCGGCGCTTCAGCCGAGCGCCGAGGCGCCGGTGGCGACGGCGCCCGGGGTGCCGTCAAGCGCGTCGAGCGCCTTGCGGACCGAGGTCGCGACACAGGTGAAGATCGGCGTCTCGCGCTCGGTGTACTCGCTCGACTCGGTCGGCCGCAGCTCGCTGACGAGGTCGAGGAACATGCCCGGGTCGTCACCCTCGAAGGCGACGACGAACTCCTGGTCGTCGAGGCCGAAGGAGTAGCTGGTGTTGATCGTGATCTCGGGGTAGCGGCGGCCGACCTCGATGTGGCTTTTCATGATCCGGCCGCGCTCCTCCGGCGGCAGCCCGTACCAGCGGCGCTGCTTGACCATCGGGTAGAGGAAGAGGTACTTGCGCTCCGAGGTGCAGATCTCCGGCCGCGCGTCCTCCTCGGAGTAGGGCGAGCGTTTGGTCATCGAGAGGAAGGAGTGCGGAGTCTCGGCCCATTTCGCCAGCCCGCTCTGGCCGAGGACGACGTGGAAGGTATGGATGTCGTCGAGGTTGGGGCTCTGGCTCAGCAGCACCAGGTCGACGTCGCCCCGCGTGCCTATGGTTGAGTAGGCGCGCAGTGAGCGGTCGACGGCGAAGTCCTCGCAGGCGGCGAGGAACTCCTGCTTATCGGCGGCTCGGAGCTCCGGGTCCCGACGACGCCAGGCTGGATCGATCTTGAAAAACGTGAACTTGGCGAACGTGCGATCGGCCATCGTGGCCACGATAGCGCTCGTCCTGCTGTTGGCCACCCCGGCGGCGGGCGCCACCAGACCGGATCGGGTCAGCGTCGTCGTCTGGCCCTCTCAGACGAGCCTGCGAGATCTGGCCGCCGCCGGTTTCTCGCCCGGGTTGATGAGCGCCGGCCTAGGCACCGTTCCCGCGGATCAGACCTACCTGGACATTGGCCAGGGCAACCGGGTCTTCGATTCGCTCTACGACCGCAACCTGCCTGCGATCGGCAAAGACTGCGAAGCCTGGCGCGAAGCTGTCCGTGAACGGGCTGAATCGGCGCCAGCGGACATCGTCCCTTTCCTTCTCAATCGCGAAGCGGGCAACGGCACGGCGATCTTCTGGCTCGGCGACATCGCCTGTGCTTTCGGAGGGTTTCAAGGTGGCGAAGGAGGGGTGGGATTCAGAACCCTCTTCTACGGCGAAGCACCTCTAACGAAGAGGGAGAAGGCAACTGGCTTCCTGGGTCGGGATAGGCTCACGATCGCGATCGCACGACCGACCGGCCGCTCTGACAATCCGGTGCCGATCGGGATCGCCGGTCGCGGCTTCGACGGCAATCTCACCTCCGACAGCACCCGGATGGACGGCTACGTCCTCTCGACCGATCTGGCGCCGACGATCCTCGATCACTTCGGGATCTCGATCCCGCCCGAGATGTCCGGGCAGCCGATCCGGGCCGAGGGCACCGTCGACGTCGCCGCGATCGAATCGCTCGGGGCGCGGATGGCGGTGATCTCCTCCCGCCGTGGCCCGGTCGTCGGCCTCAACGTCGTCATCTGGCTTGCCGCGCTGCTCCTTGTCGTCCTGCTCAGCCGCGGTCGCCTGGCGCGCCCGGCGGTGCGGCTGGCGGGCCTGGCGATCGTCTACCTGCCGCTGGTCCTCCTCCTGGGGGCAGCGCTCGAACCGGGGGAGACCGCCGAACGGTTTCTCGTCCTCCTGTTGGCGCCGCTGCTGGGGATGGCGACGCTCCTGGCCCTGCGGGGCTACCGCGCCCTCGCCATCGCCGCGGGGGCGACCGTCCTCGCCTACGCGATCGACGTAATCGCCGGCTCGCCCCTCACCTCGCTCTCGCTGCTGGGCCCTAACCCAGGGCTCGGCGTCCGCTTCTACGGGATCGGCAACGAGCTCGAGGCGCTGCTGGCGGTGCTGGTCACGGCGGGAACGGGTGCCGGCCTGGCGGGGTTCGCGCCCCGGGCGCCGAGGCGCACCTGCGTCCTCGTCTTCATCGGCATCGGTCTGCCGGCGGCCTTCGTCTTCGCTGCCGGCCGCTTCGGGGCCGACGTGGGCGCCGCGATCGTCTTCCCGGTCGGGGCGGGGGTGGCGGCTGCTGTGATCGCCGACCGAGGCAGGCGCTCGCTAGCCCTCGCCCTGGTGGCGGCGCCTCTCGCCGTCCTGGCGCTGCTTGCCCTCGTCGACCTCGTCAGCGGCGCCAACGCCCACCTGACCCGCTCGGTGCTCGACGCCGGCGGGCTGGGCGACCTCGCCGACGTCGCCCAGCGACGCCTGCAGCTCTCGGCCCACAGCTTCTCTAGGCCGGTGCTGCTTGCCTTCCTGCCGGTTGTTGCCCTGGTGGCCGCCCTTGCCTACCTACGCCGTGACCGCCTGCGCGCCTGGGTGGCCGGCGTACCGGCGATGCGCGCCGGCCTTTTCGGGGCGCTGGCGGCGACGGTCGCCGGCACCTTGGCAAACGACTCAGGCGCCCTCCTGCTCGAGATAGGCACCGCCTATCTGCTCGTCTTCACCGGCTTCGCTTGGGCTGAGAGTCCCGCAAATTCGGCAGAAAGCACGACCGCAGACGAAAAGTTACAATTCCGTGCGCCAACCGTATGACTTGATCCCGTAGCTTGGAGGCATGAGACGGATGCGTTCCACCTGGACCGATTCTCGCCTGGACGATCTCAACGGTCGGGTGGGCGAAGTCAGGGAAGAAGTCCGCGACGTGCGGCGGGACATCGGCGACCTCAAGCGCACCATGATCCAGATCGGCGGCGGCCTGATCGGGACCCTTGCAGTGGCTGTTCTCGGCCTGATCGGGACCCAGCTCTGAAGCCCGAAGCGGCGCTCCGGCGTCCAGGAGCCTGCCGGGCGATGATCTAACCTTGATCGCCCGTGCGCATAGGTCTCGTCTCGCCATATTCCTGGTCTTACCAGGGAGGCGTGAACCGGCACGTTGAGGCGCTTGCCGAGGAGTTTTTGCGGCGAGGCCACGATGTCCGCGTCCTCGCTCCCGTCGACCCTCCGGGTCGGCTAAGCCGTGTCCTGCACCGGGCCTCGGCCGAACGCAGGGAGCTGCCGGATTACCTGACGCCGCTGGGGCGGACGATGGGCTTCGGCGCCAACGGCTCGGTCTCGAACCTCGCGCCCTTCCCGGCGGGCGGCGTCGTCGCGCCGCGCCGCCTCGTCCGCAGCGGCGAGTTCGACGTCATCCACGTCCACGAGCCGCTGGTTCCGCTGGTCGGCTGGAACGCGACCCTGGGCGCCCGCGACCCGGTCGTCGGCACCTTCCACGCCTACGCGACCAAGGCGCTGCCGAATTACATCGCCAACGGGCTCGGCGCCCGCCGGGTTTTCAACCGCCTCGCGGCCCGGATCGCCGTCTCCGAGGCGGCCGCCTGGACGGGCCGCCGCTGGTACGGCGGCGAGTACACGATCATCCCGAACGGCGTCGACACCGAGGCCGCGCCGCAGGGGCCGAAGCCGGCCGACGGCGACCTGCGGATCCTCTTCGTCGGCCGCCCCGAGGAGCGCAAGGGGCTGCCGATCCTGCTCACCGCCTTCAACGCCTTGGTCGAGCACGTGCCCTGCCGCCTGACGGTGATCGGGGCCGAGCGCGAGGACGTCCTCCGCTTCGTTGCCGACCCGGAGCTTCTCCGCTGGATCGACATCCGCGGCCGCGTCTCCCGCGAGGACCTCTGGACGGAGCTGCACGACGCCGACCTCCTCTGCGCGCCCTCCCTCTCCGGCGAGAGCTTCGGGATGGTCCTGACCGAGGCCTTCGCGGCGGGGACGCCGGTGATCGCCTCGGCGATCGCCGGCTACAGCGACGTCGTCAGCGACGGCGTCGACGGGCTCCTCGTCCCGCCGGGCGACCCGCAGCGTTTGGCCGAGGAGCTGCAGCGCGTCCACTTCGAGCCGGAGCGGCTGCAGGCGATGGGTGAAGCGGCCCGCCGCAGCGCCGAGCGCTACGCCTGGCCCCGCGTCGCCGACCAGGTGACGGCCGTCTACGAGCGTGCGATCGAGGCGCCGAAGCCGGTCACCGCCGGCGAGCGGATGGCCCACTGGACGGGTCTGCGGCCCGCCGACGGCGGCCCAAGGAGGCCCGCCCAGCGACTCCCCTCGCTCGACCCGGCCCCGGCCCAGGCAGGGAAGAAGGGGCGCGTCGTCGCCAGGCGGATCGGGCTCGCCATCGCCGGAATCATGGGAGTCGGCCTGACCCTGCTCGCCGCCCAGAAGATCGGCGTCCACAACGTCGTCGACAGCATCGTCCGCTCGAATCTGACCTGGGTCCTGGTCGCCTGCGCGCTGATGGCGACCTCGCTCTTCTTCCGCGCCGCCTCCTGGTACTGGATCGCGCGCGCCGCTTTGCCGAACCGGCCGATCCGCCGTCGCGACGTCACCTCGGCGACGATGATCGGCGTGCTGATGTCGGCGACGCTGCCGGCCCGCCTCGGCGAGCCCGCCCGCGCTCTCGCCCTCGCCCGCCGCAGCGGCCGGATGCGGGAAACCTTCCCGGTACTCCTAGGCACGCTCGTCTCGCAGACGATGCTGAACCTGATCGCGCTGGTCCTGCTCGGGGTGATCATCGTCACGACCACGCCGCTCTTCCACTCGGGGACGAAGAAGCTCTTCGTCTTCAGCCTGGTGCCGTTGCTGGTGCTGATCGTCGTCCTCGTCGCGCCTCTGCTGATGCGGCGTAACGGCAACGGCCGCCTGGCGCGGGCGGGAGCCTCGGTCCACAGAGCCCTGATCCAGGTGCGGGCCGGGCTCGCCGTCTTCAGGGACCCTCGGCACGGCTCGGCCGCGGCCGCGGCCCAGTTGGGCGCCTGGGCGATCCAGCTGGCCGCCTGTTGGGCCCTGCTCTATGCGCTGGGGCTCGACGGCAAGGCCGGAATCGGCGCCGCGGCGGCGGTCCTCTTCGCTGTCAACGTCACCGCCGTCGTCCCGGCGACCCCGTCGAACATTGGCGTTTTCCAGCTCGCTGTGATCAGCGTCCTGCACACGGGCTTCGGGGTCAGCACGCCGGACGCCCTCGCCTACGGCGTGATCCTGCAGGCGGTCGAGATCGCCACCGCCGTCGCGCTCGGTCTCCCGGCCCTGGTCCGCGAGGGGCTCACCTGGAGCGACCTGCGGATCCAGGCCTTGCAGACGGCGCCGGTGCGGCTGGAGTCCAAGCCGCCGGCTCGAGCCGGCCAGCCGTAACCGTTCTTTAAGCTTTCCTTTAGCGATAAAGAAAACTTGCTGTATTTCTATACGATGGGCGGCGGAGGCGTGCCGCCACCATTCCCAGGCCGGCACTCCTATTTCCCCCCGAGGGAGTGCGCGGCAGGCGCCGGTTCCATCCAGCGGGCAGCCGCCCCGCCTTCCTCGGGTCTTCTTCTTAGCCGGATCGACAAGGTTCCTTGACGGGTCTGCACTAATGTGCATAGAGTCGACCAATCGGCCAATCACTCACGCGAACTGGGGGAATGGGAGCCGTGAGATACGACTCGGCAGTTTTGGAGAGAGTCGCGCAGCGCTTCCGGCGCGACATGTGGGACTCGGTAGTTCCGGAAGCAATCTCCGAATCAGGGGTGGAAGTGGAGAGATTCGGGCCAGTGCAGGCGACTGCGTTCGGCGACCTGCCGGAGGTGCACCTGCTGCAGCAGATCCAGGGGGCGGCGGAGCCTGGGGCGATCGAGGACGGACATCTCGCCGCCGCAGTCGAATGGATGCGAGCTCGCGAAGTCGACTACCGGATCCCGGTGGCGGCCGGCCGCCCAGGCGCGGCCGAGGCGGAGGCGTGGCTCGGCGGGCGCGGGTACGAGCGCGGCGGTGGCTGGGTAAAACTGGTCCGCGACGGCTCGCCACCTGACTTCCACGTCGATCCCGACATCGTCATCTACAGGCTCGGGCTCGACGAAGCCGAAGGCGAAGGCCTGAGCACGATCGCGGCTGAAGCCCTGGAGATACCGCTGGTAGCGGGGACGCTGTTCTTCTCGCTGCCGCAGCAGAACGGGTGGCACTGCTACACCGCCGCCCTGGGGCTGGACGAGGTCCCGGTCGCGACCGGCTCGATGCTGATCGTCGACGGGGTGGCTCAACTGGGTGCGGGCTCGACCCTGGCGGAGGCTCGCGGCCATGGCTGCAACGCGGCGCTGCTGTACCAGCGTCTGCTCGACGCCCACCGCGCCGGCTGTCACACCGTTTTCGTCGAGGTCGGCGAATGCGATCTCGGCTCCTGGTCGGCGGTCACCCGCAACCTCCGCAAGGCCGGCTTCGAAGAGGCCTACGAAGGGCGCAACTGGCAGCGGCCGGCGCTGCACCCGGCCCAGGTGCCGGACAGGTTCAGCGGCTGAGCTCGGGAGCGGGGGCCGCTTCTGAGCCCTCGCCCTCGTCGCCGGGGTCCGGATCGGACTCCGGCGGCAGCTCGCCGCCGCGCGCGGTGCCGGCGATCAGCTCGTCGGGCGCCTTCTGCTCGGGGATGAAGCCCGACTTCATCCCGAAGTAGACCGCCTGCGGGTGGTGGGCGACGATCGCAACCGTCGACTGCTCGGGCATCACGGCGTAGCCGCCGGACAGGGTCATCCCGATCGCTTCCAGGTCGAGCAGGCGCCAGACCTTCTCGTGCTCTGACTGGTCCGGGCAGGCCGGGTAGCCCCACGAATAGCGCCGGCCCTGGTCGAGCTCGATTCCGAGCTGGCGGCGGATGTCGGAGTGGAGCCACTCCGCCAGGCCCTCGGCCGCCTGTACCCCGAGCCCGTGGACGAAGAGCTGCTCGGCGAACTCGCCTTCGCGCTCGAGCCGCTCGATCAGCTTGGTTACCTCGGGGCCGACCGTCACCCCCTGCAGGGCGACGACGTCGCGTTCGCCGGTGGAGAGCGGCCGGTAGAAATCGGCCAGGCAGATGCGGTCGTGCCGCGGCTGGCGCGGGAAGACGAGGCGCTCGAGCTCCCTGTCCGGATCCTCGGGATCGAAGACGATCAGCTCGTTGCCATCTGAGTTGCAGGGGAAGTAGCCGAGCCGCGCTCGCGGGTGCAGGTAGTCCTGCTGCTGCCACATCCGCTCCAGGCGCGGTGCAAAGCCCTCCTCCTCGGCGGTCCCCTCGACCAGCTCGCGCCAGGCCTCGCCCTTGATCCCGCGGCCCCCCCAGTGCAGCTTGAAGAGGACGTGGCGATCGAGGTAGGGGAAGACGTCTTCGAGGTCGACGTCGAGCTCGCGAGCCCCCCAGAAGGGCGGCGCCGGGATCGGCGCGTCGGTGCGGGCCTGCGAGCGGACGCTGGCATCGGTGGTCGGCGGCGCGTCGTCCACCTCGACCGGCTTCTCGCGCAGCTGCTTGGCCTCGGCCTTGATCCGGTCGACCAGAGCGCTACGGGCCGCCTCGTCGACGAGGGCGTCCATCGTGTCGAGGCCCTGGAAGGCGTCCTTGCAGTAGAAGACGCCAGGCTCGTAGACCTCGTCGGATTCCTTGCCCTTCGGGTAGAGGGTGCGGCGACCGAAGTCGCGGTTGATCGCGGCGCCGCCGATCAGCACCGGAAAGTCGAGCCCGCGCTGGTGCAGCTCGGCGATGCAGGTCGGCATCTGCTTCGAGGTCGAGACCAGCAGGGCCGAGAGGCCGATCGCGTCGGCTTCGTTTTCGACCGCGGCCTCGATGATCGCGTCGACGGGGACCTGCTTGCCGAGGTCGATCACCGTGTAGCCGTTGTTGGTGAGGATCGTGTTGACGAGCGACTTGCCGATGTCGTGGACGTCGCCGAAGACGGTAGCGATCACGACCTTGCCCTTGGTGTGGCCCTCGATCCGGTCGAGGTAGTTCTCGAGCTGGGCGACGGCGCGCTTCATCACTTCGGCCGACTGCAGGACGAAGGGCAGGATCAGTTCGCCGGCGCCGAATTTGTCGCCGACCTCCTTCATCGCCGGCAGCAGCACCTCGTTCAGGGTCGGGACGGCACCGATCTTCTCGACCGAGCGGTCGATCCAGTCCTCGACCCCGTCCTTCTTGCGGCGGAGGATGTGCCAGTGGAGCGCTTCCTCGGGCTCCATCCCGGCGGTCGGGTCGGCGGCCTCCGCCTCGCTCTCTTCCCCTTTGGACTCGAAGTGGGCGATGAACCGCTCCAGCGCGTCCTCGCGGCGGTTGAAGACGAGGTCGTCGGTCAGTTCGCGCTCGTCCTCGGGGATCTCGCCGTAGGGGGTGATGTGGTTGGGGTTGACCATCGCCAGGTCGAGACCGGCCTCGACGCAGTGATGGAGGAAGACCGAGTTGAGCACCGCCCGCGGCCGGGGGGAGACGCCGAAGGAGACGTTGGAGACGCCGAGCGAGGTCTTGACGCCGGGGATCTCGGCCTTGACCCGGCGAATGCCCTCGATCGTTTCCACCGCGGACGGCCGCCACTCCTCGTCGCCGGTGGTCAGGGTGAAGGTGAGCAGGTCGAATATCAACGCCTCGGGGTCGAGGCCGTGCTCGCCACAGGCGATGTCGCGCAGCCGTTCGGCGATCTCGACCTTGCGCTCAGCCGTCTTCGCCATCCCGACCTCGTCGATCGTCAGCGCGATCAGCGCCGCGCCGTGCGCCTTCGCCAGCGGGATCACCGTGTCTGCCTTCTCGCGGCCGGCCTCGAGGTTGATCGAGTTGACGATCGCCCGCCCGGGGATCGTCTCCAGCGCCGCCTTGATCACCTCGGGCTCGGTCGAGTCGATCTGGATCGGCGCCGGCTGGGTGAGGGAGATCCGCTTCACCACCGCGCTCATCTGCTCGTCCTCGTCCTGGCGCTCGGTCAGGGCGACGCAGGTGTCGAGCAGGTGGGCGCCGCCTTCGACCTGGTCTTCGGCGACCTGGACGAGGCCGTCGTAGTCGTCGGCCAGCAGTAGTTCCTTCGCTTTTTTCGAGCCCTGCGAGTTGACCCGCTCGCCGACCAGGGTCGGGCGCGGCTCCTGCACGAGGGGGGTGGAGGTCATCATCGAGGAGACCTCGATCGGGCCGGGGGCGGGGCGCTCGCCCGGGATGCGGCCGTCGACCCGCTCGCGGATCGCGGCGATGTGCTCGGGGGTCGTCCCGCAGCAGCCGCCGACGATGCCGACCCCGTAGCGCTCGACGAACTCGCCCAGCGTCGCCGCCAGCGGCTCGGGCTTTTCCGGGAAGATCGTCTCGCCGTTGGGTCCCTGCAGCGGCAGGCCGGCGTTGGGGATGCAGTGGACCGGCAGCGGCGAGTTCTCGCCGAGGAAGCGGATCGCGTCGCGCATGTCCTCCGGGCCGGTCGAGCAGTTGAGGCCGATCACGTCGACCTCGAGCGCGGCCAGCGTCGTCAGCACCGAACGGATGTCGGTGCCGAGCAGCATCTTGCCGCCGTTCGGCAGCAGCGACACGCTGCACTGGATCGGCAGCGCCCGGCCGGTCTCGGCGAAGGCCTCGCGGGCCCCGAAGATCGCCGCCTTGACCTCGAGGATGTCCTGTGCGGTCTCGATCATGATCAGGTCGGCGCCGCCTTCGACCAGGCCCCTGGCCTGCTCGGCGAAGACCTCGACCAGGCGGCCGAAGGAGATGTCGCCGAGGGTGGGGTCGGTCGAGGCAGGGAGGAAGCCGGTCGGCCCGATCGAGCCGGCGACGAAGCGCTCCTGGCCGGCCGCCCTGCGGGCGATTTCCGCGGCCTTCGTGTTGATCTCCAGCGTGTGCTCGCCGAGCCCCCACTCTTCGAGCTTCAGCCGCGAGCCCTGGAAGCTGTCGGTCTCGACCACCTCGGCCCCGGCCTCCAGCATCGAGCTGTGGACCCCCTCGATCACGTCGGGACGGTTCAACACCAGCGCCTCGTGGCACTTCCCCTCGAGCCCGCCGTAGTCCTCCTGAGTCAGGTCGAACATCTCCAGCGTCGCGCCCATACCGCCGTCGAAGACGACGATCCGCTCACGAGTAGCAGCTATGTAGTCACGCTCAGCCATGAACCTAAAGAGGCTACCGGGGTGTTTGGTGGGAGGGGACAGGGGTGTCCCTTCTGGACGCAGCTCGGCGGAACCACGGAACTAGAAGCGTCTTGCCGGAGCTCGATGGAAGGGGGTCGGGGGAGGGTCCCAGGGTACTTGGCATGGAGCCGAGCCAGAAACGTCGGAGGCGGCAGCCA
>Ga0308176_10000028_pt1 | contig 89853 bp, 80 predicted proteins | sample PhyCR2_3_FD_203890 | JGI IMG/M metagenome (GOLD analysis project Ga0308176, IMG submission 203890) | Soil microbial communities from UC Gill Tract Community Farm, Albany, California, United States - DLSLS.C.R2 | ecosystem: Environmental > Terrestrial > Soil > Agricultural land | place: USA...
TGTACACGAAAGGCATGAATCGATGCGCACTTCCGCAAAGCTCGGCCTGACCGCGCTCATCGCAGCCCTGCTGCTCTCAGCCGCGATCAGCACCGCCGGGGCCAGGAGCCTCTCCGTCAGCAGCCAAACGATCAGAGCCACCTGGTCAAGGCTCGAATTCAACCAAGAATCCATCGGCCTCTCAGTCAGGTGCCAGGTCACCCTCGAAGGCTCCTTCCACTCAAGGACCATCGCCAAGGTCGCCAGGGCCCTAATCGGCGCCATCACCAGGGTCGACGTCTTCACCGAAAGATGCACCGGCGGATTCGCCAAGGGCAAGCCGCCCTTCCCCTGGCATATCACCTACGAGAGCTTCACCGGCACACTACCCACCATAACCTCAGTCCGACTCTTACTCGCCAGATTCCGCTTCTTACTCATAGTTCCGGGTCTCGCCACCTGCGAATACGGCACCGCCACTGACAACGTCACCGGCGCGGCAAACCTGAACGCGAGCGGCGAAGTCACCAGCCTCGCACCAGTCGCCGGCAGCAACATAGCTCACAAGACCGAACCCAGCACAATCTTCTGCCCCAACGAAGGAGTACTGGTTGGTCCCGAAGGCGTCGTCACCGCACTAAACTCGACCACCAGGATCAGGGTCACCCTAATATAGGCATTCAGACCTTGTGATTGGTAGCGCCAGCTTTACGAACGGCGCCCTAGGTCCATGCGCGAGGGGCCGGCCGACGGCCGGCCCCTCGGCGCATCCCGTTATGCCTCAGCGGCTGTGGTGTTTGTGGTGGCTGCCTCCGCGGCAGCCGCCGACCTTGAGCGCCTGATCGACCCGTCGTCGCACCTACCGTTGGTGTGGGAAAGCTGATGGACGATGCCGGGTTGCGTACGTCGTGAGGACACGGCCAGCTCACGAAGCGCATCCGTGCGCCAAGCAACTTGGGGAAAGGGGGACTCGCGCCAGCAACCTGCCGGCCACTCGGTGGCCACATTCGTGCGTCGTGCCGCGCCTTGGCCACGCCGCGAGCGCACGAGCATCACGACGTGCCGGAGCGCGAGCTCTCGGCATGTACACGAAAGGCATGAATCGATGCGCACTTCCGCAAAGCTCGGCCTGACCGCGCTCATCGCAGCCCTGCTGCTCTCAGCCGCGATCAGCACCGCCGGCGCTAGGAGCCTCTCCGTCAGCAGCCAAACGATCAGAGCCACCTGGTCAAGGCTCGAATTCAACGAAGAAGGCATTGGCCTCTCAGTCAGGTGCCAGGTGACCCTCGAAGGCTCCTTCCACTCCAGGACCATCACCAAGGTCAGGGGCGCCCTAATCGGCGCCATCACCAGGGTCAACGTCTTCACCGAACGATGCACCGGCGGATTCGCCAAGGGCAAGCCGCCGTTCCCCTGGCACATCACCTATGAGAGCTTCACTGGCACACTACCCACCATAACCTCAGTCCGACTCTTACTCGCCAGATTCCGCTTCTTACTCATAGTTCCGGGTCTCGCCACCTGCGAATACGGCACCTCGACCGACAACGTGATCGGCTCGGCAAACCTGAGCGCGGGCGTCGTTACAAGCCTTGAACCAGTAAGAGGCAGCAATAGCGCTCACAAGGTCGAACCAAGCACGCTCTTCTGCCCCAATGAAGGTCAGTTGGTCGGACCCGAAGGCGTCGTCACCGCACTAAACTCAACCGCCAGGATCACGGTCACCCTAATATAGTCACAACGTCATGGTAGTCCGGGGGCCGCATACCAGCGGCCCCCGTTGCTTCTCGAGATCCGCACCGTCCCCGAGCGCACAACCTTCCGCACTCCGAGGAGGCCCCCGCACCCACGGACGCCGAGGAGCGGCCGAAACTCCAAGCTCGCACGCCCCTGACTGACCGCATGAACCCGAGCGGCGAAGCCCGCTCCCGCCCCGCACAGCCCCCGCGCCAGCCCCACCACTCCCCGCGGCCCCGCATGGAACCGCAGCACGAAGCGGCTGATCGGCACGTCGGGCACGTCGCGGAACGTCGCCGCGAGGTGCCGCCCGCCCGGTATCGCCACTCTCCCCACCAGATCGACGTCGACCTGGCCGCGCAGCGTCACCACCAGGTTCGGCAGCGGCTGGCCGGCCGATCTCACCAGATACACGCCGCCCCGCAGTGGGTCGCGCAGCAGCGGCGTCGTCGCCGCCGCCGTCCCGATCCGCGCGTCCTCGCATCTCCCGGCCGCGAACTCGTCCGGCGAGCACGCGTCTTCGATCACGGGAATCTGGGCGCTCAGCACCGACGGCAGCGTCACGCTCACCGACCTGATCCCGGCTTCGCCCGGCCGCTGCGTCAGCACCGCCGTCAATGGCACAGATGAGCGCGCGCGCACATGTCCCCGTGAGCCCGCGAAGAACCGCAGCCGCGGCGCGAACGGCAGCCGCGAGCACTCCCCCACCTGGAAGCGCGCCAACGCCCCCACCACGCGGCCCGCCGCCGACTCCACCACGCCCCGGACCCGCCTCGCCCCGCACCCCGTCGGCAGCACCATGAACCCCGGCCGATCCACCGCCACGCGCACGTCGCGCAGTTGCAGCGGGATCCCCTCCAGCAGCAGCGGCAGCGGATCCGTCACCGCGCGCAGCGCCGCCGTCCGCCGGTCGACGAACACAGCCGCGCGCACCACCACGACGCCCAGGTCGAACGGCCCCGCCACAGCCGGCACCATCACCGAGAGCCCGAACGGCGCGCCGCCGTACGGCCCCGTCACATACACGCGCCCGCTGGAGATCCAGAACGGCAGCGGCCCGGCCCCCGCGCCCGCCGTCACGTGTCCGATCAGCGACGCCTCCGGGCAGGTCCCCGCCGCGGCATCGCCCGCAGAGCACAGCACCACATCCGCCAGCCGCCCCAGCAGCCCGCGCGGCAGTCGCACCGTCACGCGCCGCAGCTCCTCGTCCGCATCCGTCCGCGTCACGCGCAGGTGAAACGGCGAGCTCCCGCCCGCCACGGGGCTCTCCACCCCGGCGAAGAACCCCGGCGCGAACGGCCGCGCGCCGGCGCCGAAGCACCCGGCGTCCACGTCGAACGCAGCAGCCACACCCCGCACCGCCCCGCTCCACGACGTCAACTCGCCGCCGACCACGTACCGCCCGCACAGCGGCGGGTTCACCAGCACCGCCCGCGGCCCGCCGTCGAACGCCAACCTCACGGACGAGAACGGCAGCTGCGGCAGCTCGTCGAACACCGCCGTCAGCCGCCCGCTCAACGGGTCGCTCTCCACCCGCCCCGCCAGCTTCACGATCAACCCCGGCCCGCGCGCCACCAGGTACACCGCCAGCAGCGAGTCGAACGGGTTCACGCGCGGCTGCGCCAGGTAGATCGCACCCTCCAGCGGCGCATCGAGCAGCGGCGTCGCGATCGACACCGTCCCCACCCGCGACCCGTCCGGGCACGTCGGCTCCGCCAGCGATCTCAACGCCACCTGCGACACGGAGCAGCCCGCCAGCCCATCCGCCGCCGCGGGGTTCACCCGCACGCCCTCCGGCAATGTCACGACCGCCCGCCGCACGTCCGCCTGCCCGATCGGCTCCGGTCTGTCGCTCTGCGGCAGCGTCAGCTCGAACGCGAAGCCCGACGGAACCCCCGCAAGACGCGAAGCGGGCGTCACCGCCAGCCCCGGCGCGAACGGCACCGCCGCGCACCCGGTCGTGCCCGCCTGGCGCCCCCAGTCCGCCGGCGCCCACGGGTATCCGTTCGGCAGGTGGCTCACGAACCGCGCGTGCGCGAACACGCCCGGATGCACCCACGAGTCGAGCGCCACGTCCACCGGCAGCCCCACGTCCTCCGGCGTGCACGACGTCGGGTTGCGCAGGAAGGCCTTGCGCGCGCCGCCGCTCTGGCACGGCCTCCCGCCCTGCCACGGCGCGACGTCGCCGGCGCAGGCGCGTTCGGGATCGTGGACCGGATCCGCCGGCGTCCCCCAGAAGGTCAGCGTCGTCCCCGCGATCGCGAGCCCCTGCGGCACGTCGCGCACGCGCACCGACAGCCCGTAGTCGCCGTTGCTGCGCAGCGCGCCGTCGAGCGTGACGACCGTGCCCGAGACGTTGAAGCCGAAGCGCGCCGGCACGTCCGGCGGCGGCACCATGTTGAACACGGGCACCGGGCCGAGCACGCTGCGCGCGTTGACGGCGTTCACGCGCACGAGCGCGACGCCGACCTGCGCGCTCGACGGGCACTCCTCTCTCGCCAGCAGCTCCCCGGCCGCCAGCTCGTCGGCCGTGCACGTGTCCGCCGCCGTCGGGTTGCCGACGAGCCCCGGCGGCAGGTCCACCAGCACGTCCTTGACCGGCTCCACCGGCCACAGCCGGCCCTTCAGCGGCGCCGGGTTGGTGGTCGTGTCGAAGTCGAGCGAGACGGTCGCCGCAAACGGATGGCCGCCCGCCTGGCGATACGGCGCGCCGGCGGCGTCGAGGACCGTGCCGTCGAACGCGTCGACGCCGAACGACGGCGGCGCGCTCGTCACCGTCGTCGGCTCGACGGTGCCCGCGCGCGGCTCGGATGCGTCGCCGCCGGACAGCGTGAACGCGCTCGTCACGACGCCGGCCGCATCGGGCGCGACGGCCGCGTCGAGCGTCAGCGTCGCGAAGCCGGACGCGCCCGGCGGGACCGTCAGGACGTCGTTGCGGCACGTGAGCGTCTGCGCACCGACGACGAGGCTCGAGCAGTCCCAGCCGGCGTTCTCCGGCAGCGGGGGGATCGCCGGCGCGGTGAGGCCGCCGAGCGCCGTCACCCCGCTCGGAAACGCGGCGGTGAACGTGAGCGGGTGGTTCGCGGAATCGGCCGGCGCGTCGCCGACGTTCGTCATCTGCACGACGTACGTCAGCGTGCCGCCGGGCGCGACCGTCGTGTCGGCCTGCACGTCGAGCCGCCACGCCGGCCCGGCGGCCGCGGCCGGCGCCCATGCGCCGAGCAGCGCGAGCCCGAGCAGCAGCGCGCGCCTCATCGCCGCCGACTCCGACGGTGCCGGTGGCGGGCACGCGCTCTGCGCACGCAGCGCGCTCTGCCGTGCAGCCGGCGCCGCGCGAAGCCGCGCCTGCAGCGCTTCAACGGCGCGCGCCGTCTGACCGCGGGTCTGCTCGGCGCCAGCACCAGCGTCGCGCTGCCGAGCGACGGCACCGGAGGCGCGGCCTGCGCCGGGCCGCGACAGGCGTCCCCCACGCATGCGGGCGGCGGCGCCGGCGGTTCCGGGAAGCCGCCGCCGACGCGCGCGTCGTAGAGGTCGTAGGCGCGGTCGACGTCCCAGCCGACGAGCTGCTCGCGCGTGACGAAGTACGCGTCGCCGCCGTTCGCGCTCGCGTCGAGGAACCACGAGTCGGCCGGATCGCGCCCGCTCGAGAGCAGTCGCAGGGTGCCGCTCGGGATGTCGTACTCGTAGGCGTCGACGGTGCCGTTGCCGTCCTGGGGGACGAGCGCGGCGGCGCTGCTGAAGAACAGCCGCCGCCCGTCGTCGGACAGCGCGTGGCTGAGATGCGCGGTGAGCTGCGCGGCGCCGGCGCCGGCGCGCGCACTCAGCCAGGCGTTCGCGTTCGTCGGCGCGCCCGACGGCTGGCACGAGGCGCACGCCAGCGCGGGCGCAAGCGGCGTCGAGTCGCCGGCGCGGTAGACGTACAGCTCGCCGCAGACGCCGGAGGACGTGTCGTTCGGGTTGCTCGCGCATGCGCCGTGGGCGTGCTCCGCGCCGACCCCGACCGCGTCGGCGACCTCGAACGCGAGCGTGCGGCCGTCGGGCGTCACGCGCGCGGTGCTCGCCGTGAGGCTCCAGGGCGCGAAGTCGGCGTTCGCGCGCGCGTCGACGACGCTCACCGACGCGACGAACGACAGCGTCCCGCCGGCGCTGTCGGCGCCGGGCTCCGCCTGCCACAGGTAGATCCCGTCCTCGGCCGCCGACGGGCCGCCGGACATCAGCTGGCCAGGAGCGGCGAAGTAGATCCGGTTCCCGTCCCGCGAGGCGCCGAGCGTCTGCACGTTGAGCCCGCCGGGGGCGACGAACGTCAGGCGATGGCCCGCGGCGTCCGGCTCGTGGTCCCAGCGATACAGGCCGCCGCCCGCGGGCGCGTCTTCGGTCAGGCGCTCGTTGCTGGCGAACCAGACCCGCCCGCCGTCGGCGCTCGCCGCCTGGAAGCGTGCCGCGAGCGGCTGCTCCGGCGCCGCCAGCTCGGAGGCGTTCAGCTGCACGAGCGTGTCGTCGGCCGTCGCGGCCGTGCCGTGGTCGTCGAGCTGGAAGAGGCGGCTTGGCGTCGCGCCGGCCGTCATCGCGTTGCCGCTGCCGCTCACCGGCGCCGTGAGGACGACGCGGCTGCCGTCGGCCGACAGCGCGCCGCGCGTCTGGTGCAGCGCGATCGCGCCGAGCCCCGCCGCCGCGCACGGCTCCGGCACGGCGCCCGCGGCCGCGCAGCCGGCGAGCGGCGCCAGCAGCCGCGGCGCGCCGCCGTCGACCTTGAACGGCATCGGATTGCCGCCGGCGAGGCCGGGCGCGAGCGGCAGCCGCGACTCGAGCAGCACGTGCGCGAGGTCGTCGGTCGCGGCCGCCACGAACGGCCGCTGACGGCCGAACTCGATCGGCGCGAGCGGCGCCGGCGCGCCGGTGAGCAGGCGCCAGCTGCCGGGACCCGGGGTGCGCAGGTCCTCGCGCGCGTAGAGGTTCTCGACCTCCGCCACGTTCGGCGCGTCGGTCACCGGCGACCAGGCGCGGAAGATCGCCCTCGACAGGTCCGGCGAGAACAGCTCGTAGGCGGGATCGAGCTGCTGCGCCGCCGCGAACAGGGACATCGGCTGCTGGGGCGGCGTGATCGCCTGCGTGCTCCAGCCGCTCGTACCCGGCTGCGCCGTGCGCTGCGCCAGGTACTCCGTCGCGAGCCCGCCGCCGATCGCGTCCGCGAAGCCGCCCAGCGAGGCGAACGCGACCGCGCTCGGCATGCCGGGGGCGTCTGTTGCCGCGGCGTGCGTGCGCGAGCTGTCGGCGATCACGTCGTTGCCGTGCTTCTCGACCGGCGAGACGAGCTCCCAACCGCGGGGCTCCAGCGACGCACCGCGGGCCGTTCCACACGCCAGCACGCACGCCAGTGCGATGCCGGTCAGGATCCGCTTCGCGGTGCTTCGCCCCACTTCTTAACTGTAAACAGGAGTGGCTCCAGATGCAAGGACAAGGTCGCTTTGTGCAGCAAGGCCAAAGGTTAGACAGAAACTTGGTTCTTGACACTCTATATAACTGAGTGTAAGCTGTTTTCAAGCTCTCGGAGAACCGCAGAATCGTCCGCCCCGACTGCCGACTGCCCGCGGGGACGGACTCCGGCCAACCGCCTCCGAATCGAGCTCGGGATACCGGCCAGCAGAGAAGAAAGGGGAACCGTGCCTGGAGAGATCCGGTCTGCTTTCGCCTTGCTGCGCGAGCCACGGCGGCTCGTGCGCTAATTCCCACTACAGAGGATCAATTACCATGCGACACCGTTACACGACCGCGGTCGTGGCGTCGACGGCAGCGCTGCTGCTTGCGCTGTCGATTCCCGCCGCCGCGAATCGCCTCAGCTACAGCTCGAAGGAATTCAGAATAGTGTGGTCGACGCTCAGCTTCTCGGCCGAAGAAGGAGGCATCTCGATACGGTGCCCCGTCACGCTCGAAGGCAGCTTCCTCGAAAGAACGTTCCCCAAGACGATCGGCACCTTGAGCGCCAGGATCACCAGAGCGACCGTCGGAACATGCAGAGAAGGAAGCGCGACGATCCTAGCCGAAACCGAGCCGTGGGATGTCACGTATGAATCGTTCACCGGAACGCTACCGTCGATAACGAGCGTCAGGTATCAGCTGCTCAGAGCCGCATTCCAGGTGGAACCCGGGATAGGGATCCTCTGCCTAGCCAGAACGAGCAGAGAATTCCCGGCGGCGGGCGAGGCCACCCGGGACGTCAACGGCAGAATCACCTCGCTCAGCCCCGACTCGTCGCTGCCGATCCCCACCACCGGCAGCTTCGAGTGCCCGAGATTCGGGATCTTCGCGGGCAGCGGCGAAGTGTACGTGCAGGGCAGCTCGTCGACCCGTGTGACGCTGACCCTAATATAGGCCGCCGCATCGCCTGAACGACGCCGTGCAGCGGGTCAAGTCCGCTGCACGGCGGTCGATCATCGGGGGCGTGAGCCTGCTGAACCTCACGCTCCTGATCTCCCTCGTGGCCTGCCTGTGCGCGCTGGTCGCCGTGCGCCGCAGAACGCTCAGCGCCCAGCGCGACCTCAGCTCGCTGCTCGCGACGGCCTGCGAGCTGCGCCACCTCGCCGACCATGACGCGCTCACCGGCCTGCCGAACCGGCGCCGCTTCGAGCAGGAGCTCGCGCGGCACCTTTCGCACATGCGCCGCTACGGCACCGAGGGCGCCGCGCTCGTGCTCGACCTCGACGGCTTCAAGCCCGTCAACGACACGTTCGGCCATGCCGCGGGCGACCGCCTGCTCGCGCGCGTCGCCCGCGTGCTGCGCCGGCGACTGCGGGAGACGGACGTCGTGGCGCGCATCGGCGGCGACGAGTTCGCGATCCTGCTGCCGTGCGTCGACCGTGCCGGCGCCGCCGCGGTCGCACGCAGCCTCGCCGAGACGGTGCGCGCGGAGGCGCTCACCGCCGGCGCCCAGGCGGTGACGATCAGCATCGGCGTGATCGCCTTCGACGAGCACGCTCCCCGCCTGCCCGAGAGCGTGCTCGCGGCGGCCGACATCGCGATGTACGACGCGAAGGCGGCCGGCGGCGACGGCTGGGCCTTCTACGCCGAGGCGCGCGTGACGGCGGCCGCGCGTTCCGACGCTAGGTCCGAGCCCGCCTCAGCGGTCGCTCACTCGCCTGCGTTCGTCGTGATGTAGGCGGCGACCGCGTGCAGCTGCGCGCGCGTGAGCTTGCCGCGGAAGGAGGGCATCGAGCCCTCTATTCCTCTCAGCGCCTGCCGGATCACGAACGCCTCGTTCGGCTTGACGAGGTTGAAGTCGGTGCCCGGGAACGTCGGCTTCGTGGTGGCTCTACGGCCGGCCATCGCGTGGCACGCCGCGCAGTGCGCTTCGAAGACGGACCTGCCGAGCGTGAGCTGCCGGGCATCCGCGCTGGGCTTGGCGACCCTGCCGCCGGAGACCTCGCTGACGTACGCGACGACCGCTTCGAGCTCCCCCGCTCTGAGTTCACCGGTGACGCTGGGCATGTCTATTCCGCCCACTTCGACGCGCGTTCTGACGTATTCGGCTCTCGGCTTGACCTCGTCGAGGTTCGGGATCGTCGACTCTATGAACGTCGGGTGCGCCGTGCGGCCCTCGATCGTGTGGCAGAGCGCGCAGTGCTTCTGGAAGACCGGCTTGCCGGCCGCCACGAGCCTCGCCTGGCGCGCCGCCTTCGCGCGGGCGCGGGCTGCCGCGGCCGCCTGGTCTCTGTTGGAGTTGTCGCTGCCGCAGCCGGCGAGCGCCAGCATCAGCAGCAGCACGCACGCCGTCGCGCGTCGCACGGATCCGTCCCCCCTCGTCAATCTCGACCGGACCTCCCCCGGCCCGGTCCGCGCCCGCGAGCCTACCAACTTCACGGTCGACGGAGGCGACGTACCTGGGCGCGCGTGAGCGCGGCGTCCCGCCGTCGCGGCCTCGCAAGCAGGCGCAGCCAGGGGCGTGCGCATGCGCCCGCTGGCGCGTAGACACTTGACACGGCAATACCCTAGTTTTTAGAGTGTTAGTCGCGGACGAGTTCCGCGTGTCCGGCCGACCTGCCGCGACACATGGGGGGAGGGACCGAAGCTTGCGATGCGCAAGCCCATGCATGCGACCTCTGTGCGTCGACGAACGGGGCGGCCGAGCTTCCCAGTCAAATCCGCGCTGCGCGCGGAGAAAGGCAGAGAGACGCATGCGATCACGCAAGCTCGCGCTGGCACTCGTGTCGGCGCTGACCACCATGGCGGTCGGCCTTGGGGCGCAAGCCGCAAACGCGGTCTTCCCCGACTTCACCGGCTGCACCGCGACCAACATCGCCACCGAAGGATGCATAGACATCCAGAACCGCAGCGCGAACTTCAACATAAAGGGCTTCAACGTCCCGCTCGGCGAATCGCTCGAGATTCGCGGCACGTTGACGTCGGACGGCGCCGGCGGGCTGCTCTTCACTCCGCCGAGAGGCACGAACGGCTTCTTCGCCAGAGCCGTCCCGGTTCCGGGCGGCATCTTCGGCATAGAATGGCTCCCCGGCAACACGGTGCTAGCGATCACCGAGCTCGCCGGCTCGCCGTCGCAGATCAAGATCAACACCAACGACCTCAGCGTCAGAATTCCCATCAAGGTCCGGTTGGTGAACCTGTTGCTGGGGATGGACTGCCACATCGGCACGAACAGCAACCCCGTCAACCTCAACCTGATCACCGGGACCACCAGCCCGCCGCCGCCGAACACGCCGATCTCCGGCAGAGTCGGGGCGCTGAGACTGTTCGAAAGAGGCATCATCTTCACCGGCAACGTGAACGTCGAAAACTCGTTCGCGGTGCCCGGCGCCACCGAATGCGGCCTCGGGCTCGGGCTCATCAACTCGCTGGTGAACCTGAGGCTCAGGCTGCCGTCGGCCGCCGGCAACAACTCGATGGCAATCGTCAACGACGTCGCACTCGGCACGCCGTAGTTCGACCGCACATCCGCAGAACCGGCCGTCCTCTCCGCGCGTTCAGCGCGGAGAGGAGCCGCCGGACGCGGCCAGCGCCGCCACCGGCGCCTGCTCGACCGCCACATCCGGGATCACGCGCGCCAGCGGCCGCGGCAGCCACCAGTTCCAGTCGCCGAGCAGCTCCATCGCCGCCGGCACGAGCACGAGCCGCACGAGCGTCGCGTCGAGCGCGATCGCGACCGCGCAGCCGACGCCGAGCTGCTGGATCGACGGGACGCCTGTCAGCACGAACACGCCGAACACGCACGTCATGATCAGCGCGGCGCTCGTGATCGTCTTCGCGCTCGCCTGCAGCCCCTCCGCCACCGCGCCGCGCGCGTCGCCCGTCGCCGTCCAGCGCTCGCGGATGCGGCTGAGCAGGAACACCTCGTAGTCCATCGAGAGGCCGAACACGATCGCCAGCACGAGCGGCGGCGTGAGCGCGTCGATGTAGCCGTCGGACTGGAAGCCGAGGAAGCCGTCGATCCAGCCGAGCTGGAAGACCGCCACCAGCACGCCGTACGCGGCGCCCACCGAGAGCAGGTTCATCAGCACCGCCTTCAGGGGCAGCACGACGCTGCGCAGGAGCAACAGGAGCACGAGGTAGGAGAGCGCCAGCACGAACAGCGCGATCAGGCCCATGCTCGAGGAGATGCGGTCGGCGAAGTCCTTCCCGAACGCAGGCGAGCCGCCGACCTGCGCGCCCGCCGGCAGCTCGTCGCGCAGGCGCTCGACCATCGCGCGCGCCGGCGCCGACTCGCCGTCGTGGCGCGGGACGCCGCGCACGAGCACGCTCGCGCCGTCGCGCGAGACCAGCGGCGGCGCGACGCGCACGAGCTCGGGGTCGCCTCTCAGGACGCGCTGCACCTGCGCGAGCCGCGCCCGCGGCGCGACGACCTCGACCGGGCTCGCGGCGCCCGCGCCGATCACCTTCGCCGCCGCGTCGAAGCCGACGCGCGTCTCGTGGTGCGCGGGGAACTGCTGCAGCGCGCCGTTGCTCATGTGCAGCTGGAGCGCAGGCACGGCGAGCGCGAGCAGGACGGCGGCCGAGCCGATCGCGAACAGCAGCGGGCGGCGCATGATCGCGCCGGTCCAGCGCGCCCAGAACGTGCCGTGCTCCGCGAGCGCACGACGGCGCCGCGGCAGCCGCCGCACCGCCCAGCCGGTCACGCTGCCGACGACCCGGCCCCGCTCCCACGCCCGCCGCCCCGCGAGGCTGATCAGCGCCGGCAGCAGCGTCGTCGCGGCCAGCACGGAGACGGCGACGACGAGGATCGCGCCGAGCGCCATCGAGCGCACCGACATCGTGTCGACGATGAAGAGGCCGGCGAGCGAGACGATCACGGTGAGGCCGGAGAAGGTGACGGCGACGCCCGAGGTGGCGAGCGCGATCGCGCGCGCGTCGTCGGGCGCGCGGCCGGCGGCGATCTCCTCGCGGTAGCGCGCGAGCACGAACAGCGAGTAGTCGACCGCGACGCCGATCCCGATCATCGAGGCCATGTTCGTGACGAACACGCTCATGCCGGTCACGAGCGAGAGCGCGTAGATCAGCGCGCCGGTGACCATCACGGCGACGACCCCGAGCGCGACCGGCAGCAGCGCCGCCACGAGCGAGCCGAAGACGGCGAGCAGGATCAGCAGCACGATCGGGAAGCCGATCGACTCGGCGCTTCTGAGGTCTTCCTTCGAGAGGTCCTGCATGCCCGCCCACAGCGCGCCCTGGCCGACGAGGTGGAAGGCGACCGGCGCGTTCGCGTCCTGGTCGGCGATCCCGAGCTGCTTGCGCAGGTCGACGGCGACGTCGATCGCGTCGGAGTCGCCGACCTGCGTGGCGAGCGGGACGACGAGCGTGCGGGGACCGTCGGCGCGCAGCTGTGCGAGCGCCTGTGCCCGAGCGGCCGGCGCGAGCGAGACGTCGCTCACGTCGCCGGCGGCCGTGCCGACTCTGCGCAGCGCGGTCTGAAGCTGCGCGCTCGTCGCATCCCCATGCGGGACGAGCACCGCCGCGAGCGTCGAGCCCTGCGCGGCGTCGAAGTCGCGCTCGACCGCGTGCTGCACGGCGACCGACTGCGAGCCCGGCACGTCGAAGCCGCCGCCGCTGAGGTGCTCGGACTGGCGCGCGGCGAACGGCAGCGCCGCGAGCAGCACGACCGCCCAGGCGATCAGGAACAGCCGGCGGCGCCGGCGGATCAGCGCATCGAGGCGAAGCATGACGGTCTGCACGGGGCCTCCTCGGGTTGCCGCCCACCGCGTCGGCGGGCTCCTGGCTACGCAGCCAGCCGACCTTCTCAGATCCGCTCACGCACAGAGTGTGCGATCACTCACACATGATCGCGCGCCGCCGTCGCCGGCGCGCCGCTTCCGGCAAGGCAGCGCACCGTGAGGCACCCGCAGCCGGCAAACCGAGTCGAGGGCGGAGCGACGCAGACGCGCCTCTCCGCCCCTTCCTGCCAAACGTAGAGGCCGCCTTATATTAGTGAGAATCTCACGAACGAAGTTTCAGTGCCTGAGAATCTCAACGCACCAGGACATATAAGAAACGTTTCTTCGAATAGCCGGCTCAAGAGAGCGGCCGTTCTTTCTTCCGCCATCGACGCTGTCGTCACTTCACCCGCTTCGTTGAGCGACCATACGTACACTGCGGGCGTACTCTGGCTTGATCGATATAGACACGCCATGAACGGCGTCGGTTCAACTAGGACCCGCAGGCCTCGCAGCTCGTAGCGGATCGTGCTTATTCTCGGCAGGGAACCGGTATAGCTGGCGAAGACAACGGTCCACGGAAGCGTTTCCGTTAGGAACACTATTCTTGCTCCTTCGGCATTGCAATCCGCCATCGATGCTCTGGTCACGACGCCAACTTCGCTTGGACCCCTATCGATCGCAAACGTCCTCGCTTCGAAGCTGCCTTCCAGTGTGACGTTGCATCTGATAACGAACGTGCTTCCCCCTTCTACCCCCGTGAGCGTGAGTGGCCTGAACACTGTCTGAAAGCTCGTCGAGCTGAGCGAAAACCCGCTCGCGACCGCCTGGCCTGCGCCCACGAGGATGACGAGCGCCGCGAGCAGCGCAATCGGAGTACCGGCGAAGCGATTTCGCCCTTTCATGGTGACCTCCCGGCGACCCCCTTCCCACCTGGCGCGGCACCATCTTACCTTAAACTAGAGCGTCACTCCGCGCTTCTGCCACTCCCGCCCCGCATCCCCAGCCACAGCCACAGCGGGTAGGTCGCGAAGATCGCGGCCGCGAGCTTGTGCGTGCGCGGCCCGGCTCTCGACGCGTCGAATCTCGTGACGCCGGAGTTGATCATCCAGTCGCGGCCGGACTTCGCGCGGACGGGGCGCCAGATCGGCTTCGTCCACTCCTGGTCGAGGTAGAGGCCGACGCTCACGGCGTAGAAGAAGGCCATCGTCTGCGCGCCGACCTTGAGGTCGTTTCTCAGCGTGCGCTCCTCCGGCGGCGTCGTCGCCGCATACGTGCGGCCGCCGGCGTACAGCAGGGCCGGGTCAATCAGAAAGGACATGCGCCTCCTCCTCGGTTTGCGGGACGGCGCGGCCCAGCAGCCCGAAGGCGAGGCGGGTGGCGAGCGCCATGATCGTCAGCTGGGGATTCACGCCGAGCGAGCTCGGCACGACCGAGCCGTCGGCGACGTAGACGCCCTGCACCCCGTGCACCTGCAGGTCGCCGTCGACGACGCCGTGCGCGGGGCGCGCATCGGCGCGCGCGGTGCCGAGCGGGTGGAACGCCATCAGCTTGAGGTCGCGCGGGCGCGCTCTCGCGGGCGTGACGCCGTGCGGCAGCGGCAGGTAGACCTCGCGCGCGCCGGCCGCGTGGAACAGCTCCTGCATCCGCGCGAGGCCGGTGCGGAAGCGCGCCAGGTCCTCCTCGACCAGCTCGTAGCGGATCACGGGCCGCCCGGCGAGCGCGCGCACGGAGCCGCGCGACCGGTCGCTCACCATCAGCCCGAACATCGCGAGGTTGCGATAGCTCGCCATCGCGGCGGCGTGCCGCCGGCCGCTCAGCGGCAGCGACATGGCGACGTACGACGGCGGCCCGGCGACGCCCTCGAACATGATCCCCTCGGCCGCGAACTCGTCGACGTAGAAGCTCTGCGGGACGCCCTTCGCCATGTCGACGAGCTCGTCCATCAGCGCGAACGCGCCGGTCGCCGGGTGCAGTGCGAGGTTCTGGCCGAGCTGTCCGGACTCGCGCCCGAGTCCGCTGCGCGCAAGCAGCAGCGGCGTGTGGATCGTGCCGGCCGCGACGACGACCGTCGGCGCGCGCACCTCCAGGCGACCGCCGTCGAGCAGCCGCGCCTCCACGCCGCGCGCCTGCCCGCGCTCGACGAGCACGTGGCGCACGTCGGCGCCGGCGATCACCTGCGCGCCGGCGGCCTCGGCGCGCGGCACGTACGTGATGCCGACGTGCTGCTTGGCCGACGTCGGGCAGCCGAACGCGCACACGCCCGAGCCGACGCAGCCTCTCGCGTTGCGCCGCAGGAAGCCGTGCGACCAGCCGAGCGCCTCCGCGCCGCGCCGCGCGACGGCCGCGTTCCTGCCGGCCAGCTCCGGCGTGACCTCCTGAATCGACAGCGCCTCCTCCACGCGCGCGAAGCAGGGATCGAGTGCGGCCTCGTCGGCGAGCGCATCGAGCCCGAACTCGTCGCGCCAGCGCGCCAGCACGTGGGAGGGCGTGCGGAAGCAGGTCCCGCTGTTGACAAGCGTCGTCCCGCCGAGCCCGCGCCCGAGCGGCAGCAGGATCGGCGGCGTGCCGAGCGTCGTCGTCTGCCCGCCGTCGCGGTAGAGCCGCGCGAGCATCTCGAGCGGGCGCGCGCTGAAGCGGTCGGCGTCGTGGCGCGGCCCCTGCTCGAGCACGACGACGCGCATGCCGCCCTCCGCCAGCTCCGCGGCGGCGACCGCACCGCCGGCGCCGGCCCCGATCACGCACGCGTCGGCGTCGATCACCCGCTGTTCGCGACGACGCCCGCTCACGGCCGGCCTTCCTCACGCCGCAGCGCGCGGCCGCGCGCCGCGATCGCGTCGGCGTCCCAGCCGAGCGGCACGCCGTTGACGGGATCCTCGTAGCGGCCCATCGCGACGAGCCCGTTGGCGAGCTGGTCGATCGCATGCGTGCGGCCGAGCAGGCGGCGGCCGCGCGGCCGCCGCTCGAGCGCGATCAGCAGCCGCAGGCCGGAGCGCTGCGGCTGCGGCGCGGCGTCGACGAACACGTCGAGCCCGCGGCGGACGGGGTCGGCCGGCTTCCTCACGACGCCGCCTCCCCCATCATCGCCCGCTCCTGCGCGAGCGCCAGCTCCCCGATCGCGCTCGCCGCCGCCTCGCCGCCGCCGTCGCGGATCGCCTCGGCCGCGCGCAGGTACGTCGGCGCCCAGGCGTCGCGGTGGGCGACGATGCCCCCGAACGCGCCGATGCGCGGCAGGTACAGCTCGCGCACCGAGTTCATGATCAGCTGCAGGACGATGTTGCCGGCGGCGTCGACGACCGCGGCCATGAAGTGCCAGTCGGCCAGCAGCGCGCCGTGGTCGTCGCCGGCCGTCGCGATCGCGCGCGCCATCTCGGCGATCTCGTCGGCCTGCGCCGCGCTCGCGCGCTGTGCGGCGAGCCGCGCGGCCTCGCTCAGCAGCAGCCGGCGCGCCTCGAACAGCGAGCGCACGACGTCCCGGTCGACGCTCGTCAGCAGCGCGAGCGCGTCGAGCCCGCCGGAGGTGCGCCAGTCGCGCACGCGCATCGCATCGCCGTGGCGCACCTCGACGAGCCGCAGCTGCTCCAGCCGCTTGATCGCCTCGCGGACGGTCGCGATGTTGACGTCGAGGTCGCCCGCGAGCGCCCGCTGCGTCGGCAGCCGCTCGCCTGGCTGGTAGCGCCCCGACAGGATCGCCTCGCACAGCCGCCCGAACACCTGGTCCGGGACGGACGCGCGCGCGAGCGGCGAGGCGGGCTGCTCAGGCATCGCCGCAGTGTATCGGTGTTCGGAACAATGGACGAGTTACACGATAGATCGCGCTGATGGCGGAGGTCGTCAGCTGGCTGGACCAGGGGGACCTCGACGCGCACGTGGTCGTGAGGGCCGCGATGGCGCACCTGCACGTCGTCTCGGTCCATCCCTTCAGAGACGGGAACGGCCGCGTGTCGCGGATCGTGCAGTCGCTCGTGCTTGCACGGGACGGGCTGCTGTCACCCGAGTTCGCCTCGATCGAGGAGCATCTCGGCGAGCACACGCCGGCGTACTACGAGCAGCTCCAACGCGCGCACGGCTCGACCTACGACGCCGGGCGCGACGCCGGCGAGTGGGTCGCGTTCTGCGTGACGGCGCACCTCGACCAGGCGCGCCGCCGCCTCGCGCAGGTCCGGCAGGCCGCAGACCGGTGGGAGCGGCTCGAACGGCTTGCCGCCGAGCGCGGGTGGCCGGACCGGTTCGCGATCGGGCTCGAGCAGGCCCTGTTCGACGCCTGCGACCGCACGGGCTACACGCGCGAAGCGGACGTGTCGGCGGCCACCGCGGGCTCCGACCTGCGGCGCATGGTCGAAGCGGGCCTGCTCGTGCAGACGGGCCAGGGCCCCGCCACGCGCTACGCGCCCTCGGACGCGCTGCGCGCAGCGGTCGCCTGAGCCGGCGCTACTCCGCTTCCGCCGCCGGGCGCGCGCCGGCCGGCGGGCGCTCGATCGCGTGCGAGGGCGGCACGCGCAGCAGGCGCGCGAACCAGTCGGGCAGCCACCAGTTCGCCTTGCCGAACAGCGACACCGCCGCCGGCACGAGCAGCGCGCGGATCACGGTCGCGTCGAGCAGGATGCCCGCCGCGAGGCCCGTCGCCAGCACCTTCACCTGCGTGCCGGGGCTCGACGCGAGCGACATGAACGCGAGGAACAGGATCAGCGCCGCGCTCGTCACGAGCCGCCCCGTGCGGCCGATGCCGGTCACGACCGCCTCGTTCGTGTCGGCCGTCGCGTCGTACTCCTCGCGCATGCGCGAGAGGATGAAGACCTCGTAGTCCATCGAGAGGCCGAACAGGAACGCGAACACCATCAGCGGGATCCACGACTCGATCGAGCCCGACGCCGGGATCCCCCAGATCAGGTCCGAGCCGTAGCCCTGCTGCCACACGAGCACGAGCACGCCCCACGCGGCCGCGACGCTCAGCACGTTCAGCAGCACCGCCTTCGCCGGCAGCAGCACCGAGCGGAACGCGCGTGCGAGCAGCAGGAAGGTGACGATCCCGACGAGCGCCAGCATCAGCGGGAAGTTGCCGTAGACGGCGTCGATGAAGTCCTTGTTCTGCGAGGGCTGGCCGCCGACGCGGACCGCGCCGCCTTGGGCGTGCGCGACCTCCCGCACGTCGCCGACGAGGCTGCGGCCCGCCGCCGTCGAGCCGTCCTGCTCGGGGAAGGCGAGCACGATCGCGCTGCCGCCCTGACGCCACATCGGATCGCGCGGCGCCGTCGCGCCGGAGATGCCGTCGACGCCCGCGAGCGCGCTCGCGACGCCTTCGGGCGCGGCCCCACCTCTCACCAGCACCTCGTTGGGCACGAGCGCGCCCGCGCCGATGCCGGAGTCCTCGAGCGCCACGAGTCCTGTCTTCGCGTCGCCCGACTTGGCGAGCGTGTCGAGGTCCGACAGGCCGGGATGCAGCGCCGTCGCCGCGACCACGAGCGCCCCGACGACCAGCAGCGCGACGAGCGCGGCAACCGCGCGGTGCCGGACGATCCCGCGCGCCCAACCGGTCCAGAAGCGCGACGCCTGGTCGTCGGTGCGGACGTGCGGCCAGTCCAGCCGTCTGCCCAGCGAGTGGAGGACCACCGGCAGCAGCGTCAGCGCGACGGCGACGCTCATCACCGGGATCAGCATGCCGCCGTAGCCCATCGAGCGCAGGAACGGCAGCGGCAGGGCGATCAGCGCCAGCAGGCCGATCGCGACCGTGGTGCCGGAGAAGACGACCGCGCGACCCGCCGTCTCCATCGCGCGCACGATCGCCTCGTCGCCCGTGCGCCCGTGGGCCCGCTCCTCACGCCAGCGCATGCAGATCAGCAGCGAGAAGTCGATCGCGACGCCGAGCCCGACGAGCGCGATCAGGAACTGCACGATCGGCGAGACGCCCGCCACCTGCGTGATCCCGTACGCCGCCAGGAACGAGGTCATGATCGCCGGGATCGCCATCATGATCGGCACGAACGCGAGCAGCGAGCCGAACACGAAGCCGAGCACGACGAGCGCGCCGAGACCGCCCAGCAGCGCCTCCACGAGCAGCCCCGGCCCATCCGAGTCGCCGCTCTGCGCGTTGAGCGCGTCCCAGCCGGTGAGGCGGACCGGCGCCCCGGCGACCTGCACGCCTGCCAGCGCCTTGCGGGCGCTTCTCTCGGCTCTCGGGTTGTCGCCGAACGGCTGGTCCGGATCCGGGGGCGCGAACGCGATCGCGAACGCGGTGCGGCCGTCTCTGGAGACGAACGCGTCGTCGCCCGTCGAGCCATAGCCCGCGACGCGAGCGCCGGGGATCGCCGCTCTCAGCTTGTCCTCCACCCCGCGCAGCTCCGCGCGCACGGCCGGTTGCTCGACCGTTCTGCCCGCCGGCAGCTGCACGACCGGCACGAGCGGCGCGGCATTGCCGCCGGTGCCTCTGTAGAGGCGTTGGATCTGGACGTTCGTGTCCCAGCCCTCGCGGCCGGGCACGGAGAACTTCTGGTTCATCGCTCTGGTGGCGGCGTTGGAGGTCACGATGCCGACGACGGTCAGCAGCAGCCAGAAGGCGACGACGAGCTTGCGGTGGGCGAGAACCCAGCGGGTGAGAGCGGTCATGTGATCGTTTGTATCACGAATGAATGGGGCTGCGTATATTTCGTGTTACCGATGACCATGGTCGACGGGGAGAGACCACCGCCCCAGCTGGCGCAGTACTCCGGCTTCCTGCTCAACTGGGTCGCCGCACGCTCGCGCACGCGCTTCGCCACGGCGCTGGCCGAGGTCGACCTGCACCTCCGCGAGTTTGCTGCCCTCAACATCATCGCCGCGAAACCAGGCCTCACGCAGCACGATCTCGCCGCGGCGGCCGAGATCGACGCCAGCACGCTGGTCGCGACGCTCGACGGGCTCGAGCAGCGTGGACTGGCCGAGCGCCGGATCATGCCGGCGGACCGGCGCAAGCGCGCGGTCTATCTGACGCGCGACGGCGAGGCGGCGTTGAGACGCGGGCGCGGGCTGGCGCAGCGCCTCGGCGACGAGCTGTTCGGCCCCCTCGACGCGAGCGAGCGCAGACAGTTCGACGCGCTCCTGCGCAAGCTCGCCGGCATCGGCTGAAGGCGGCCGGCGTCAGCCGGCGGTGTGGCGCAGCCGCTGCTCGAGCTCGGCCAGCTCGCGGCCGAAGTCTTCGATCGCGGCGCGCAATGGGCGCGGAGCGCCGCCGGCAGTGTCCCTCGCCTCCGCGCGCTCGCGCAGTGCGTGGATGACCTGGCGGACGCGCACCGCGCGCTGCTCGAGCCGATCGCGCTCGAGCTGACGGCCGAGCGTGCGCGCCGTCGTCGAGCGCCCAGTCGAGGTGCGGGCCGCGAGGGTACGGACGGCCGCGTCGCGCGAGGCGGTGAGCGAGGCGCGGCCCAACGAGGGGGCGGGCGACGGAGTGACGGTTTCCATGGCGCCCATCGTCCCCGGAATGCACGATTTCATGCTTCCGTAGATCGCCGCAGTCCGCGTGCTGTCACTACCGAACCGAGCGGCCGGCGCCGGCGTTGCCGCCTGCCCCGTCGCAGCCTCCCAGGGGCTGCGCACGGCGCGCGCCGCGCGCTGCGCCAGGCGGCGAAGATCGCGAGCGGCGGCGCGAGCAGCGGACGCAGCTCCCGCTCGATCGGCGCGGTCAGCCGGCGTCGCTCCGCGTCGCGCGCGCCAGGCGCCGACAGATAGAAGGCGACCGCGCCAGCCATCGTTATGAGGTGGTGCGGAGCGTTCGGCAGCCGTTCGACGGCGTGCACCGCGTCGCGCGCCAGCAGTCCGAGCCGCTCAGTCGCCTCCGCTTCGGAGGCGTAGTACGCCAGGTACGGATGGGCTCCCGTGACGGCGTCGGCATCCGCGTCGATGAGACTGTCCAGCAGCGTCGTCAGCGCGCAGGTCGTGAAGTAGGCCTCCGCGACGCCCGCGGCGCCGGCGACGGTCGTCGACGGCGCCGCCGCCATCGCCACGAGTGCGTGCCCGGCCAGCACCGATGCCGCGGCGCCGGCGGCGACCTCCGACCAACGCAGGCGAGCGGCCTCCGGCTGAAGCGACGCCCACGCGCGCAATTGCCCAGGGCCCAGCCGCGCGATCGCGTGCGTGCGCGTCTGCGCCTCGCCGCAGCGCACGAGCACGGCCCGCAGCGCCGGCGCCACGACAGGCGCGGCCGGCAGCGACCACAGCCCATCGCGGACGGTCGCGGCGAGCGCGGCGAGGTACCCGCCGTCGTCGCGCTGCGGATGATGGCGGTAGGGATCGTCGAGCGGTCCGCTCGGCACGAGTGCGTTGGCGAACGCCCGATACAACTGCCGTCCGTCGGCGAGCGGATCGGGACCGGGATGCTCGCTGATGCCGTCGAGGTAGTCGTACATCACCTCGAGCGCGACGATCGCCTTCGTCACGGCACCTCGCCGCACGGGCGGCACCAAGGTCGCGAGCGTCGCCGCCACCTCGGTGTTGAAGCGCTCGTGCCGCAGCTTCGCGAGCGCGTGCCCACGCAGCGTCGCGTCCGGGATCGCCTGCGCACGGCGGTCCCACGCGCGCAGCTCTCGCCGCACTTCCGGAAAGACCGTCGGCCAGAAGCGGACGTTCGCCCGCAGCAGCGCGACGGCGGCCGCGGCGGAGGCGCCGCGGCCCGTAACCTGCCGAGCCATAACAATGGATACTGCTTAACTCTTCTTTTTGGAGTGACTTGACACCATTAAGTGCTGGAGGATTGGCAAGTAAGCGCTCAGCGATCCTGCAGTCCGAGTTGCGGCGGCACGCGAGCCGCGAACCAGCCCGGCACCGCGACCACGGCCAGCGCAGCCAGGACGACCAGCGCGACGATCTCGAGCGTCGACCATCCGGCCAGCGTCGAGGCGACCGGAAAGCCGGTGACCGTCGTCAAGTACCGATCCATCACGACCTGGCCGTAGACGCCCACGAAGGCGCCGGTCATGCATCCGGCGCCGAGCACGACGCCGGTCTCGAGCAACAGCACCCGCCACAGCTGGCGCGGGCTGAAGCTCTGGATGCGCAGCGCCGCCAGCGACGACCGCCGCTGCCAGATCGCCGCGCCCATCGCCGCCGCCATCGCGAGCACCGCCGCGATCAGCAACAGCGCGGAGATCTGCCCCAGCCGCGCGAGGCCCGCGCGCGCCGAGGCGTTGATGTCGGCGGCGCGCTCGGCCGCCGTCTGCACGAGCAGGCCGTCGCCGGCGATCCGCGCGACGCCGCGCTGAACGGTCGCGAGGTCCGCCCCCGGCATGACGTCGACCTCGAGCGCCGACGGCGCCGCGGTCGCCCACGCGCGACGGTAGTCCGCGGCGCCGAGCAGGATCGCGCCGGGGCTCCAGCCCAGGTTCGTCGTCATCGCCGCCACGCGCACCCGCAGCGTGCCGGTGGGCGTGGGCAGCGCGAGCGTGTCGCCGAGTCCGACGTGATGGGCCCGTGCGATCTGCTCTGAGACGACCGTCCATCCGCCCGCCCGCAACCGCGCGTCCGCACGGTCGAGGTCGCCGGCGACGAGCTGGCTCGGAGGGATGCCGACACGATCGCTCGGTGCGCGTGCGATGACCCAGACGCGCCGGCCGCCGACGTCGAGGAAGCTGCCGCGGTACGCGCGCACGCCGGTGACGCCCGGCACTCGCGCGATCCGCGCGGCCCGGCTTCCGACGTCGAACGCGTTCGTCGCCTGGTTGTCGAGCGGGTTGACGACCCACAGGTCGGCCGTGCCGACGTAGTCCTCCGTGTAGCGCGCGATGCCGTGCAGCAGGTCGTTGCGCGCGCCCCCGATCGCAACGCTGCCGAACACGGCGACCGCCCCGGTCGCCGCGAGCGCGAGCGAGCGCACCGTCGTCGCGCGCAGCGCCAGCAGGGCGACCGACAGCATGTTGAGCCAGTCGAAGCGCGCCGTCAGCGCTTCGGCGAACGACACCACGGCCGAGAACGTCGTCGGGATCGCGAGCACCGTCGCCAGGGCGAGCAGCCCGCAGGCGAGCAGCGCGCCCGACGGCCACAGCAGCAACACGACCGTCGCGAGCCCCAGCAGCACGACCGCCGCCGCGAACAGCTGCAGCCGCGTCCGCACTTCGAGCGCGTTGCCCGGCGCCCCGCCGGCGTGGAAGACGGCGTCGACGGCACGGCCGCGCCGCAGGTCGAGCAGCGGCGGGGCGGCCGCCAGGCAGCAGGCGAGCGTGCCGCCGCCGAGCGCGAGCACGATCGGCCACGTGCCGACGACGACGCCGGTGCCGAGCGTGAAGGCCGGCGCGAGGTACTCCGGCGTCGCGTTGAAGACGCTGCGCGAGAGCACGCCGCCCAGCAGCAGGCCCGCGAGCGAAGCGACGAGCCCCAGCACGAGCGCCTGGAACAGCAGCAGCCCGATCAGCTGCCGCGGCTTGAAGCCCTGGATGCGCAGCTCGGCGAGCATCCGGCGGCGCTCGGGCGCGGTCAGCAGCATCGCGTTGAACGCGAGCAGAAAGCCGAGCAGCGCGCTGATCGCGGCAAAGAAGCCGGTCGCCTGATCGCTCGGCCCGAGCGCCTGGGCGAGCAGGTGGGCGTCGGCGGCTGTGGAGGTGAGCAGCAGATGGTGGCGGCGCGCGATCCCGGCGAGCGCGGCGCGCGCCTCGACTTCCCGGCCGGGCGCCGTGACGACGAGCACGCGCGTGAGACGACCGTCGATTCCGGCGAGCCGCTGCAGCTTCCCGAGCGACAGCATCGCGACGCGTGCGTCGGCGACCGGCCCGATCGTCTCGCGGCCGAGGAGGGCGGCGACCCTCAGTCGATAGCTGTGGCCGCCCAGCTCCAAGCGCACCGAGCCGAGCGGTCTCAGGATCGCTTCGTCGACGGGGTTCTCGATTCCGAGCGCCTGCCCCGTCGCCCGCGAGAGCACCACGCCTCGCAGGTAGCGGAAGCCGCCGGTGGTCAGGTTGCCGGCCAGGCGCCCGGACAGCGCCGCCTGCCGAGGATCGAGGCTGCCGAGATTCACGGCGGCCTTGCGTCCCCCCGGTCCCACGAGGACGCCGCGCTGCTCGATCAGCGGAGCGGCCTGCTGCACCCCCGGCGCATGCAGCGCCTCGTCGAGCACGCGCGCGTCGAAGCCGCGCGCGCTGCGCGCCTGCAGCTGGAGGTCCGCCGTCCCGGTGACGGCCCGCACGATCTGGTCCGCGGACCCGGCGATCGAGCCGTTGGCGACCAGCACGGCGAACGCCAGGGCGACGCCGATCGCGATCCCGAGCCCCGCGAGCAGCTCCTGGATCGGATGGGTCCGCAGCCGCCGGCCGTAGAAGTAGAGCAGCGTCTGGACGCGCACGTGCTCGTCCGCTCTATCCGTGCCGCGCGGCCCGGACTGCGCCGATCGCGGCCGGCCGATCGCGCTCGTAGGCGGCGAGCTGGCCGTCGCGCAGCGTCAGGACCCGGTCCGCCATCTCGGCCGCGTGCGGATCGTGCGTCACCAACACGACCGCGGTGCCCTGCTCCCGGCTCACGCGCATCAGCAGCGACAGCACCTCGGCGCCGCGCTGCGTGTCGAGGTTGCCCGTCGGCTCGTCGGCCAGCAGCAGGCGCGGCCCGTTCGCGAGCGCGCGAGCGATCGCCACGCGCTGGCGCTCACCGCCCGACAGCTGCGCCGGCAGATGCAGCAGGCGGCGCCCCAGCCCGACGCGCTCCATCCACGGCAGCGCCTCGCGGCGTGCCGTCTGCAGCGGGACGCGGTCCGCCAGCAGCTTGACGGCGGCGTTGTCGATCGCCGGGACCCCCGGCAGCAGGTCGAACGACTGCGAGACGAAGCCGACGTCGCGACGCTGATACTCGGCCAGCTGCTCGCTCGGCAGCTCGCCGAGCTCGCAGCCGTGGAAGCGCACGCTGCCCGCGTCTGGCGCGACGAGGCCGGCGGCGAGCAGCAGCAGCGTCGTCTTGCCGGAGCCGCTCGGCCCGCACAGCGCGAGCACCTCGCCCGCCGCGACCGACAGCGTCACGCCGTCGACCGCACGCACCAGCTCGCCGCCGCCGGCGTAGTGCTTCACGACGCCGCGCAGCTCCAGGCCGCTCATCCGACCGGCTCCACGTGGCGAGCGGGAAGCGCGACGACGCGCTCCGGATCGGACGCGTCACCGGCACGCAAGCGGCCTGCGTCGAGCGTGAGCATGCGATCCGCGCCCGCGAGCGACTCGCCGGTCGTCGCCAGAATCGCCATCCCTCCGGCGGCGAGCTCGCGCAGCAGCGCGACGATGCCGTCGCGCTCGTGGACGTCGACGCCGTTCGTCGGCTCGTCGAGCAGCAGCACGCGCGGCGCGGTCACGAGCGCTCGCGCGATGCCGGCGCGTACCAGCTCGTCGAGATGCAGATCGCGCGGAGCGAGATGGGCCGCGTCGCTGACGGCGACGCGCTCGAGCGCCTCCTCCGCCTGTGCACGCGCGCGCGTCCTGCCGATCCCGCGCGCGAGCAGTCCCACGGCCACCTGGTCGGCGACGACGCCGCCGTGCGCGGGATCGAACAGCGGGCTGCAGTAGCCGATCGCGACGCCGAGCGCCTCGCCGGTCCGTCCGGCGAGGTCGCGCCCTTCGAAGCGCACGACCCCCTCGTCGAGCGGCACGATGCCGGCGGCGGCGCGCAGCAGCGTCGTGCGACCCGAGCGGCGCAGGCCGTAGACGGCGACGAGCTCGCCGGCGTCGAGCTCGAGCGAGACGTCGCGCAGGACATGCGTCTCACGCTGCCCGCTCGTGAAGCGCTTCGTCGCATGCTCGAGCTCGAGCAGGCTCACGACGGCCCTCTCGCCCGCTGCGCCCGCCTGGTCGTCACGTTCCGCGACCCCCGATTGACATTAAGTTAGATCAGCGAAAACCTACCCACCGGTTGGCTAGTGCGCAAGCGACAACCGCCACGACATGTGGCGCGCCCCCGCTCTCCCGGGGGCAACGGGTCACCAATCGCCGGCTGCATCCGGAGAGATCCGTTCCGCGCCAGCCCGCACGCCCGCGAGGACGCGCTGGCGGATGCGCAGCTTGGTGGCGGCGTGCGCGGCGCGGTCGACGGCGGCGAGCGCACGCGCCGCGGCCTGCGCGTCCGCCTGCAGCGAGTCGACGTCGACGACGCGGTCGAGGAAGCCGGCGGTGCATGCCTCCCGCGGATCGACCAGCACGCCGGTGACGACGCAGCGGTCGGCATAGGGACGCGCGAGGCGGTGCTCGGCGAGCGCGATTCCGAACCACGGCATCGTGAGGCCGATCGCGACCTCGTTGAGGCCGAGCTTGAAGTCGCCGGCGGCGCCGATGCGCACGTCGCATGCGAGCAGCAGGAAGCCGGCCATCGCGACCGCGTTGCCGTTGCAGGCGGCGATTGTCGGCCGCGGGAACGACAGGATCCGCTCCGCGAGCCGTGCGCCGGCGGCGACCATCGCGGGCCATCCGGCCGGCTCGGTGCGCAGGTCGAAGCCGCCCGAGAAGGTGCGCTCGCGGCCGGTCAGCACGACCGCCGCGGCTTCCGCCTCGGCGCGGTCGAAGGCGGCTGACAGCTCGGCGAGCATCGCGGCGGAGAGGGCGTTCGCCTTGCCGTCGTCCATCGTGATCGTGGCGATGCCGTCGGTCAGGTCGTATGTCGTGAGTGCGCTCATGGAACGGAAGCGTAACAGTGTTTCGGTTGATTGTTCCGATACGCCGTTCCGATCGCTACGATGCGGTGCGATGCCGAAGCCCAAGCAGCGCACGCCGGAGCTGCGCGAACAGGTGCAGGCAGCGGCGCTGCGGCTGCTCGCACAGGAGGGCGTCGCGGCGCTGACCGCGCGCCGGCTCGCGCGCGAGGCCGCGACCTCCCCGGCCGCCGTCTACGAGCTGTTCGGCGACAAGGCGGGGGTCGTGCGGGCGCTCTTCTTCGCCGGCTTCGCGCAGCTCGGCGAGGCGCTCGGCGAGCTGCGCGAGGGCGGCGAACCGCTCGAGGACCTGGTCGCGCTCGCGCAGCGCTATCGCCGCTTCATCGTCGAGCGGCCGGCGCTCGCGACCGTGATGTTCTCGCGCCCGTTCGCGAGCTTCGACCCGGCGCCGGAGGAGGAGGCCGCCGGCGCGGCGGTGCGCGAGCGGATCGTCGGCGCCGTGCGCCGCGCGCTCGCCGCCGGCGTCCTGCGCGGCGATCCGACCGACGTCGCGCACGCGTGCGTCGCGCTGGTCCACGGACTGGCCGCGGCCGAGGCCGCGAGACGCCTCGGCAGTTCGCCGGCGGCGATCGAGCGCCGCTGGGACGTGGCGGTGCGAGCGCTGCTGCGGGGGTTCGCCCACGGCGCCGGTTCCGCCTAGCGCGCCCCGGCTCAAGCCGTTCGCAACGCCACGGCCGGCGGCAGCCGCGACGCGCGCACGGCCGGCGCCAGGCCGGCGACCGCGCCGATCAGGATCGCCGCGGCGATGCCGCCAGACCACGCCTCGACCGGGATCGCGACGGCCCAGCCCTTCGAGCCGGCGTACGCAGCCGTCGCCGCGACCCCGGCCAGCACGCCGGCGACGCCGCCGACGACCGCCAGCAGGATCGACTCGCCGAGGAACTGCGTCCGGATCTGGCCCTGCGTCGCACCGAGCGCGCGGCGCAGGCCGATCTCCGAACGGCGCTCGAGCACCGAGATGATCATGATGTTGGCGACGCCGACGGCGCCGACCATCAGCGCCACGGCTCCGAGCCCGAGAAAGAGGCTGTCGAACGCCCCCGCCGCCGCGGCCCGGGCGGTGAGCGCGTCGGACGGCTGGCTCACGTCCACCTCGTTCGGCGCCTCCGGATCGGCGGTCTGCGCCAGCACCGACTGCACCGCCACCACACGGTCGGTGGCGGCGCGCACGTAGATCGTGCTCGGCGGGCCGGCCTCCCGCGCGCCGCGGACCATGCTCGCGTAGCCGAGGTACGTGCGGGCGGCCGGATAGCCGATCAGGGCGCTGCTGTCGACGTCGGGCTCCAGCGGCGAGGGCGTCAGGATGCCGGCGACGTCGAACCACCGGCCTCCCAGCCAGATCCGCTGACCGGGGTGAACCCGGTCGATGCCGAGCCGCCGCGCGGCGGCCGCGCCGAGCACCGCGACCGGCACGCGCGCGGTGCCCGGGTTGAGCCAGCTGCCGCGTGCGACGCCGGCGCCGAGCACGGACGGCAGGTTCAGGCTGGCGGCGCGCACCTGCAGGCCGCCGGAGCTGCCCGCCGGGATCAGCGGACTGCGGTAGACCTTCGCGTCCTTCAGCAGGCCGGTGTGCGCCAGCAGCCGCACGCCGTCGAGGTGCGCGATCCGCGCCGGCGCTTCGCGGGGCAGCTGCGCCGCTTCCCCGGTGAGGCGCTGTCCGGCCTCGGCGCTCAGCAGGTTCGTGCCGAGCCGGTCGATCTGCGCGAGCAGCCCCGCCTGCGAGGAGGCGGACAGGCCGAGGACCGCGACGATCGCCGCCGTTCCGATCGCGATCCCGAGCGCGGACAGCGCGGCGCGCAGCGGTCGGGCACGCGGTCCGACGCTCGCCACCCGCAGCCAGTCCTGCAGTCCCAGGCGCGGACCGCTCACGGCGCCGCTCCGTCTGAGACGACCTGGCCGTCGAGCATCCGGATCCGCCGCGGCAGCTGCTCGGCGAGGCCCGCGTCGTGCGTGATCAGGACGATCGACGCGCCGGCGGCGTTGAGCTCGCGGAGGAGCGCCGCGATCGAGGCGCCGGTGGCGCTGTCGAGGTTCCCGGTCGGCTCGTCGGCGAGCACGATCGCCGGACGCCCGACGAGCGCGCGGGCGATCGCGACCCGCTGGCGCTCCCCGCCGGAGAGCTTGGTCGGCTTGAAGGTCGTGCGATGCGAGAGGCCGACCCGTGCGAGCGCCTCGTCCGCGCGGCGGGAGCGCTCGGCGGCGGGCACCCCGGCGTACAGCAGCCCGTCGGCGACGTTCTCCCGCACCGTGGCGTGCTCGGCCAGGAAGAACCGCTGGAAGACGAACCCGATCTCGCGGGCCCGCAGCAGCGACAGCTCGCGATCGCTCAGCCGCGCCGCATCGACCCCGCCGATCCGGATCGCGCCGCTGCTCGGCCGCTCCAGCGTCCCCATCACGTGCAGGAGCGTGGACTTGCCCGACCCGGAGGGGCCGACGATCGCCACCAGCTCGCCGCGCCGCACCGAGAAGGAGACGCCGCGGAGCGCGGCCACCGGCGGCTGCTCGCCGTAGACCTTGGTCACGCCCTCCAGCTCCAGAACGGATTCGCCGCTCACAGCGAGGGCACCACGACGCGATCGCCGGCGGCGAGATCGCCCTCGACCTCGACGCGTCCGCGCCCGGTGTCGAACAGGCCCAGCCGCACCGCGACCAGCTCGCGCCGCCCGTCGTCGCGCGCGACCTCGACCGCGAAGCCGCCGCCGGAGCGCCCGACGAGCGCGGTCGCCGGGACGCTCAGCGCGTCCTCGACCCCCTTCGTCGCGATCTCCACCTGCACCGGCGCCCGGTCGAGGCCGCGCGTCCGCCGCGGATCGTCGAGTCCGATCGCGACCGGGACGGTCGCCGTGCCGTTCCCAGCGGACGTGGCGACCCTCCCGATCCGTTGCACCGTCCCCGTCACCGACCTGAGGCCGGGCAGCGCGATGCGTGCGCGGTCGCCCGTCTGCACCTGGTCCTGCCGCGACGCCGACAGGTCCATCTGCACCTCCAGCGTGTCGGACGTGGCCTGCACCACCTCCGCGCCGGGCCGGGCGGGTCCGCCGAGCGTGCCGGTCACCTTGGAGATCCGCACCGGCCTCGGCAGGTACACCGCGGCGCCGAAGGCGAGCGCGCCGGTGACCGCGACGCCCTTGCGGCGCTGCAGCGCGGCGAGCGCCTGCTCGGTCTGCGCGGTGAAGGCGTCGCCGCGCACGTGCAGGCTGCGGTTGAGCTGGCGGACGTCGCGGCCCGCGTCGCCCGCGCTCAGCGCGCGATAGGCGGGGACCGTGCCGCACAGCAGCAGCACCGGGTGCTCGTCGACGCGGTAGAGGACGTCGCCGCAGCCCACCTCCTCGCCGACGCCGGGCAACGCGGTGTACGTCCCCGCGGCCTGGTTGATCGCGGCGTACGGCGAGCCGTCCGGGCGCGCCCGGTAGCTCAGGGTCCCGTCCTGGGAGACCATCGCCGAGAGCTTCCCCCGCTCCACCGCCGCGGTGTTGGCCGGCGGCTCGTGCACGGCCGGGGCCGCCTTCCTCGGAGCGGACGCGGCGACCACGCCGCCGAGGACGAGCGCGACGGCGAGGGCGGCCGCGCCGGCCAGCGCCCGCGTCCTGCGCGTCATCGTCGCTCCAGCCCGAGCTTGTCGGCGAAGCTGTCGCCGCACGCCCGCATCGCGGCGTTGAGCGCGCTCATGCCGCCGGGCGCCGCGCTGGACGGAATCAGGTTCGTGTCGACGAGGGGCGCCTCCGGGGCGGGGTCCGGGAAGTCCTCCACGCCGCGGTCGCGGATGCACTGGGCGAACTTGAGGGCCGCGGCCTGCTGCCGGGCGCTGCGCCTGCGGCCCGTGAAGCCCGGCGGCTGCAGGTCCTTGCACGCGGCGACGGCGTCCTGCCACGCGGCGCCGCTCGGGTCGAGCGACGAGCCGTTCACGACCCCGTCGATCGTCAGGCTGCCCGACGCGTCGGGGTCCGGGAACGCCTCGACGCCATGCTCCCGCATGCAGGTGGCGAACTTCACCGCCTGCGCACGAGCGGCGGCGTTCGCGTGGCCGGCGTCGTTCTGCGCGGGGGCGCTCGAGCAGCCCGCCCCGATCAGGGCGATGAGGGCGGCGGCGGCCAGCGGCCGGAACTTATCGATCATGTGTCTGCATCCTCGGGTCCTGGGTGGGATCGGCGTACAGGGGCGGGCAACCGCGGTCGACGGCGTCGGGGCGCAGCTCGTAGTGCCAGGGCTCGTTGCCGTAGATCCGGCAGAGTCCGTACGCGGCGCCGTGCTCGGACAACCACGCAGCGGCGTCGGCCGGCCCGACGTCGACCGCGTCGCCCGAGACGTGCGCGGACGTGGCCGGGGCGGCCACCCAGCGGGCGGCCTCCGCCTCCGAGCCGTACTGCGCGACCGCCTGCTGGAGCAGCCGCTCCTGGTAGGCCGGGGAGCGCCAGCCGCTGTCGACGAACAGCTCGACGCCGTCGTCCGCGGCAGCGGTCGCCGCCTGGCGCAGGGCGCCGAGCAAAGCCGGATCGAGCTTGGCGACGCCCGGAACCTCGTCGTCGAAGACCGTCGTGCCGTCGGGCACGGCCCCGTCGGCCTCGCCGAGCGGACCGCGGTGCTCGATGCGAGGCGCAGGCCGCTCGCCGCGCAGCGCCGGGACGCGCGGCGCGGCCGTCGGGGACGAGGACGCCGGCAGCTGGCGGCCGAGGAACGCGGCAATCGCGACGATGACGGCGAGCAGGCCGGCGAGACGGATCCTGTGACGCATGCCGCCAGTCAAGACGGCGCCGTGTTGCCCGCGCGTATGCGCTTTTCGATACGCCGGCGATATGCGCCGGCTCGTACCATCGGCGCATGCGTGTCCTGCTCGTCGAGGACGAGCCCTACATGGCGGAAGCCATCCGCGACGGCCTGCGCCTGGAGGCGATCGCGGCGGACGTCGCGGGCGACGGCGACGCCGCGCTGGCGCTGCTGGCCGTCAACGCCTACGACATCGCCGTGCTCGACCGCGACGTGCCCGGACCGAGCGGCGACGAGATCGCCAGGCACATCACCGCTTCGGGCAGCGGCATGCCGATCCTCATGCTGACGGCCGCCGATCGGCTCGACGACAAGGCCTCCGGCTTCGAGCTCGGCGCCGACGACTACCTGACGAAGCCGTTCGAGCTGCGCGAGCTCGTGCTGCGGCTGCGAGCGCTCGACCGCCGGCGCGCGCACCACCGGCCGCCCGTGCGGGAGATCGCCGGCCTGCGGCTGGATCCGTTCCGCCGCGAGGTCTACCGCGACGGCCGCTACGTCGCGCTCACGCGCAAGCAGTTCGCCGTGCTCGAAGTGCTCGTCGCCGCCGACGGCGGCGTCGTCAGCGCCGAGGAGCTGTTGCGGCGGGCGTGGGACGAGCACGCGGACCCGTTCACGAACGCGGTGCGCATCACCGTCTCGGCGCTGCGCAGACGGCTCGGCGAGCCGTCGATCATCGCCACCGTCGCCGGCGTCGGCTACCGCATCGGCGCGGGGGCCGGATGAGCGTTCGCCTCAAGCTCGCGCTCAGCTACGCCGGGTTCGTGATGCTCGCGGGCGCCTTGCTGCTCGCGGCCGCATGGGTGTTCCTGCTGCGCGACGTGCCGATCGCCATGCTCGTGCCCAACCTGTCCGACTTCCCGCGCGTGCTCGACCCGCACAACTTCGGCCCGGCCGTGTTCGGCGCGGCGGTCGTCACGGCGCTGGCGTTCCTGCTGGTGTTCGGCCTGGCGGGAGGATGGATCCTCGCCGGGCGGATGCTCGCCCCGCTGACGCGCATCGCCGACGCCGCGCGCACCGCCGCGAGCGGCTCGCTCTCGCACCGCATCCGCCTGGAAGGCCGCGACGACGAGTTCGGCGAGCTCGCCGACGCCTTCGACGCGATGCTCGCGCAGCTCGAGGCGCACGTCGCCGAACAGCAGCGCTTCGCCGCCAACGCCTCGCACGAGCTGCGCACCCCGCTGGCGATCACGCAGACGCTGCTCGAGGTCGCCCGCAACGATCCGGACCGCGGCGACGGCGAGCTCGTCGAACGCCTCTCCTTCGTCAACAACCGAGCGATCGACCTCACCGAGGCATTGCTGCTGCTCAGCCGCGCCGACCAGCAGTCCTTCTTCAGAGAGCCGATCGATCTGTCGCTCATCGCCGAGGAAGCCGTCGAGACGCTCCTCCCCCTCGCGGAGGAGCGCGGCGTCACGATCGAGACCTCCGGCGACGCGGCCCCCGCCGTCGGCTCGCCCGCGCTGCTGATGCAGCTGACGACGAACCTCGTGCACAACGCGATCGTCCACAACCTGTCCGAGCAGGGCACCGCGCGGGTCACGACCAGCGCGCACCCCGAGTCTGCGGTGCTCACCGTCGAGAGCACCGGCGCGCAGCTCACCCCGCAGTTGGTCGCGACGCTCGCCGAGCCGTTTCAGCGCGGGGGCAAGCGCATACGTACCGACCACGCGGGCGTCGGCCTCGGCCTGGCCATCGTCAAGCGCATCGCCCACGCACACGGCGGCACCCTCACGCTCGTCCCCCGCTCCGCCGGTGGGCTCTGCGTCACGGTGCGGCTGCCAGGCCACGGTGAGACCGGGGAAGACGGCACAGCCTCGCTTCACCGAACGGTCGTGGCGTGAGAGGTTCAACGAGGAAACACGCTGCTTATACCGCTTTCTGGTGTGTTAGACTCAGGGTTGGCGCAACGTAACAGTGGGGGAAAGGGGGCGCGTCACCCAGGCAACACCAGCTGCCGCTGCGCGCCGCGCAGCGCTCGCCACGCTCACGGTACGCACGCTGCATTCATTCGCGCCATCGGGCGATCACCGTTGGCGCCATGATCGAAAGGTATCCATGCGCACCACTGCAAAGGTCGGTCTGACCGCTCTGATCGCTGCCCTGCTGCTCTCGGCCGCGCTCGGCACGGCCTCAGCCAGGAACCTCTCCAGCAGCAGCGATCAATTAAGAGTCACCTGGAGCAGGCTTGAATTTGAAACTGGTCTCGGGACGGTCTCATGTCAGGTCACCCTCGAAGGATCGTTCCACTCGAGAACCATACCGAAAGTAGCAAGGCTCCTAATGGGTGCCGTCACCAAGGTCCAAGTCAGGAAGGAAACGTGCACAAACGGAGAAGCCTTAGTAGAGAACGCCGGCCTGCCCCTGGGGCACATCACCTTTGATTCATTTTCCGGCACGCTACCCAACATAAATGGCCTTCGCCTGTTGATCACCAGATTCCATTTCTGGATTTCCAGCCTCGGCGTGAGATGCAACTATGGCACGAGCACCGACAACATGACGTTCTCGGCCAATCTCAGCGCAGGAGTCATCACCACGCTGACGCCCGTCGTTGGAAGAAACACCGCCAACCTCGAAGAAGGCGGCGGCTTCTGCCCGTCAACCGCGAGCTGGGTCAGCGGAGCGGGCGATGGCACCGTCACCGCGCTAAACAGCACCGCGAGGGTCACTATCAGACTAATATAGTAATTGAGATGCGGGGTCGCTCAGCGGCGGCCCCGCATTCGATCCGCCTGCTGAGCGTGAGCGCTAGCCCGCGACGCCCTCGAACACGACCGTCGCCGCGATCGGCACGACCGGCACGCGCGTGCACCAGCGCCCGCCGCGCCGCTCGAGCGCCAGCTGCGCGCCGCTGCGCGCTTCGTAGGCGCGCACGGCCTCGCCGCCCTCCGCCGCCAGCGCGACCTCGACGTCGTGCAGCGGGATCGGGTCCTCCAGCACCTCGATCGTCTCGCGCGTGCGGCGCAGCGGCGAGAAGTTGACGACGTGGACGATCCAGCGCTCGCCGCGATCGGCGTCGGCCGCCTGATGGGTGACGGCCACCTCGGCGCTCGCCGGCGCGCTCGTCCGCACGAGCTGGCGCGGCAGCACGCGCGCCACGAGCCGCGCGAACAGCTCGCGGTAGAACCAGTAGCCGTGGCGGAAGTAGCTCGCACCGAGCGGGAACGCGCACGCCGCCAGCCGCCCCGCCTGCACCACCGTCGCATGCTCGCGGCGATGGACCGGCGGCGCCGACTGCCAGCCGGGCTGCCAGCGCTGGAACGCCGCCTCGCTCAAGCGCGCGTGCGCGACCGCGGCGCCGCCGTCCGCCAGCCGCCAGCGGTCGGTCGGCCCGTAGAGCGCGAACTCGTACTCGGCGTAGCGGGGCGCGTCGGCGAACAGCTCGCCGCCGGGTTCCAGCCGCGCGAACGCGGGCTGGAACGGCGACGGCTCGCAGCCGGCGCCGTCGAGCGCCGCGGGCCACAGGCGGCCCGCGTCCTCCGCGCGGCGCAGCGCCGCGTGCGAGCCGATCACCGCGCCGCCGTTCGCCAGGTGCGCCTCCAGCCGCGCGGCGAGCGCGGCGTCCACGACGAGCGAGTCCGGCAGCACGACCAGTCGGTAGCGCTCCCAGTCGGTGCCGGTCTCGACGACGTCGAACTGCAGCTGGCACTCCGTCATCAGCTTCGCGAGCCCGCCGACGGCGTCGGCGTGGGCAGACGGGAACATGCCGTCCCCGAGCCCGAGCGTCGCGAGCCGCGACAGCGGCAGCCCGTCGACGAGGATCGCCGCCTCAGCGACCGGCGCCGCGCCCTCCAGCCATGGCTCGAGCTGCGCGACCTCGGCGTACGCGTCGCCGATCGTCGCGTACGTGGCCGCGTCGAGCGCCGCGCCCGGCAGCGGCTGATCCCCGACGTCGCAGCGGCAGCCGAGCGCGACGATCCCCGCGACCTCGGCGCGCAGCTGCGCCGGGTGCTTGAGGCCGCCGTAGTCGCCCCACGACTTGTGGAAGCGCCCGCTCATCCCGTAGACCGAGACGCCGTGCGTGCGCGCGTAGCGCGCGTGCAGCGGGAAGTAGCCGTAGCCCCAGCCGCCGGTCGGCAGCGCCTCGATGTCGAGGTTGTCGATCGCGTCGAGGCGGTCGCCGAGGCCGAGGTTGACCTGGCTGTTGAAGTCGACCTGCGCCTCCGGGCGGATGCCGCGGATGTGCGCCGTCACGTCGCGCAGCACCTGCGTGTGCAGCTCGTCCTTGTGGCGGCGCTGCACCTCCACGTCGAGCGGATCGCGCCCCGCCGCGCGCAGCTCCGACAGGCAGCGCCAGCAGTAGCACTGCGCGCCGATCGGGTACACGAGGTCGTACCACATGCCGTCCACGTCGTAGCGCTCGAGCACCTCGCTCGTGTGCGCGCGGCAGTAGTCGAGCAGCTCCGGATGCGAGATGCAGAAGGCCGACAGGAACGCGGGCTCCTCCAGTCCCGGCAGGTAGGTCGAACGGTCGCGCTTCCACACGAGCCACTCGGGGTGGCGCTCGGCCAGCAGCTCGTCCCACGCGTAGGCGCTGTAGGCGTAGACCTTGATCCCGGCGGCGCGGCACGCCGCCACCTGCTTGCCGAGCAGGTCGGGCTCGACCAGCCCGGGGTGCACCGGCACGACCTCGCTCGGATAGAAGGCGTAGCCGTAGACGTTCTTCGCGAACACGACGATCGAGTCGACGTGCGCCGCCTGCAGCGTCTCGACGAACCGGCCGGCGTCGAAGTCGGCGCCGATCCCCTCGACCTCGCCGGACAGCTGGAAGTCGAGATGGATCTTGCGCCAGGGCCGCGCGGGCAGCGCGCGCTGGCGCGTGTCGATCCAGAGGGCGGGCTCAGGCATCGACGTCGATGCGGTACGTGCGCAGCGCGGTGCCGGAGAACAGCGCGGTCCGCTCGTCGTCGCTCAGGTCGGACGTGATCTGCTCGTAGCCGGACCAGATCTCCTCGTAGGTCGCGACGCCGCTGTCGACCGGGTAGTTGCTGCCGAACATGCAGCGCTGCGGCCCGAACAGCTCGATCACCTCGCGCACGACCGGCGCGACGCGCTCCGGCGTCCAGCCGCCCGCGAACAGCGCCATCGCGGAGATCTTCATGACCGACTGCGGCACGCGCTCGGCGATTGCCGCCAGCCCCTCGCGCCACGTCCGCATCACGTCGGCGTCGTCGAGCGACGGCATGCCGGTGTGCTCGACGATCAGCGGCAGCTCGGGCAGCTCGGCGAACACGTCGGCCGCCTGCGACAGCTGATGCGGCCACACGAGCAGGTCGAACGACAGCCCGTGCTCCGCCAGGCGCGGCAGCCCCGCGCGCCACGCCGGGTCGAGCAGCATGTTCTCGCGCGGCATGTCGGCGCGCGTGGAGGCCGGGTCGAACCACGCCTCCTGGCGGATCCCGCGCATCCCCGCGTGCTCGCAGTGGCGCGCGAGCACGTCGTCGAGGTCGGGCGCGGCGAGGTCGGCGTAGGCGACGTAGACCATCGGCGCGACCGGCTCCGCGAGCGTGTCGAGCCAGGCCGTCTCCTCCACCGGGTCGACGGCGTGATCGACCTCGGCCTGTACGTGCACGCCCGCGAGCACCGTGCGCTCGCCGACGTCGCGCCGCCAGTCCTCGGGCAGGTAGCCGGTGCGCAGGAAGGTCCAGTCGGGGTCCTCGGTCCAGGGGTACTCGAAGCGCTGGAAGTCGAGGAAGTGCAGGTGCGTGTCGACGATCGGGAGCATCGCTGGCGACCGCCCCTAGGAGCTGAACTCGTAGGCCGCCGTGCCCTCCGGGCTGATCGCCGTCAGGCCCGCGTCGACGCGCAGGTCCGCGCCGGTCACGTAGGAGGCGTCGTCGGAGGCGAGGAACGCGATCGCGCTCGCGACCTCGGACGGCTCGGCGCAGCGGCCGAGCAGGCAGTAGCCGCCCCACAGCGGGTCCCATCTGTCGCGGTCGCCCTCGGCGGCGCGGTCGAGCACGTCGGTCCAGATGAAGCCGGGGCTGACGCTGTTGACGCGCACGCCGCGGTCGGCGAGGTCGAGCGCCTGGCAGCGCGTCAGCTCCAGCACGCCGCCCTTCGCGGCGTTGTAGGTCCAGCGGTTCGCCTGCGCGACGTGGCCGGAGATGCTCGCGACGTTCACGACGGCGGCGTGCTCGGAGCGGCCGAGCGCGTCTGCGCCCGCCGCGACGAGCTGGGCCGGCGCCATCAGGTTGACCTCGAGCGTGCGCTGCCATTGCTCCTGCGTCGCGTCGAGCCCGGCGAGCAGGAACACGGCCGCGTTGTTGACGAGCACGTCGAGCGCGCCGTCCTTGCCGCTCGCCGTCGCGATCAACTCGGACCGGGCGGACGCGTCGGTGACGTCGGCGGTGACCGGCGTGAAGCGCGCCGCCAGCTCGCCGAGCGCCTGCACCTGCCCCGCGAGCAGCTCGCCGTCGAGGTCGGCGCCGACGACGTGCGCGCCCTCCTCCAGCAGGCGGCGCGCGGTCGCCGCGCCGATGCCGCCGCCGGCGCCGGTCACGAGCGCGCGGCGCCCGACGAAGCGGCCGCTCGGCGGCGCGATGCGGGAGGGGTCGTGGTAGGTCGTGAGCGAGAGGATCCGCTCGCCGTCGGTGCGCATGACGTTGATCCCGTCGATCGTGCGCTCGCTGCCCTCCGCGTCGCGGAAGACCGCGTCCCACTCGATCGCCGCCTGCTCGGCGTCGCCGCAGCAGCGCCCGACCTTCACGTCGAGCTCCGGGTAGGCGGCCGCGCTGTCGGCGTACAGCTGGCGGATCTGCTCGTGTCCGCGCAGGTGGATGCCCGGGCCGATCCACTCGGCGTCAGGCGCGAAGAACGTGAGGATGTAGTCGGGGTCGCGCGACTCCTCGGCCTTCCAGTACTCGCGCGCGAGCTCCTCCATCGTCTTCATCAGGCTCTCCTCCTGCGGGTTCCCGGCCGCGCGGGGAACGCGGTCCACTCCTTGGCGAGCCTATCGTATCCTGATGGAGTAATCATCTATTGATGAGGAGATGACGCATGGAGCTGGGACTCGCGGGTCGCGTCGCGATCGTCACCGGCGCGGCGAGCGGCATCGGCGCCGCCTGCGCCCGCGCACTCGCGCACGAGGGCTGCGCGCTCGTCGCGGCCGACCTGCACGCACCCGCCGTCGAGGCGGAGCAGCTCGCGGTCGGCGCCGACGTCGCCAGTCCGGACGGCGCGCGCGCGATCGTCGACGCGGCGATCGAGCGCTTCGGCCGGCTCGACGTGCTCGTCGCCTGCGCCGGCGTCTACGACACGCACACGCTCGGCGAGACGGACCCCGACGCGTGGCAGCGCGTGCTCGACGTGAACCTGCGCGGGACGTTCCTGTGCGCGCAGGCGGCGATCCCCGCGATGGCGCGCGGCGGCTGGGGGCGCATCGTCACGTTCACGTCGATCGCCGCGCGCACCGGCGGCAGGCTCGCCGGTCCGGCGTACGTCGCCTCCAAGGGCGGCGTGCTCGCGCTCTCGCGCTCGCTCGCGCACGCCGCCGGCCCGCACGGCATCACCGTCAACTGCGTCTCTCCCGGAGTGATCGACACGCCGATGACCGCGGTGATGGGCGCCGCCGCGAAGCAGCGGTTCGCCGAGGGCACGCCGCTGCAGCGCAACGGCCGGCCGGAGGAGGTCGCCGCGGTCGTCGCGATGCTCGCGTCCGAGCCGGCCGGCTTCGTGCACGGCGCGCTCGTGAACGTCGACGGCGGCCTGGGGATGGGCTGACGCCGGCGCCGGCGCGCCGGCATCACGCATGTCTTTTTCTGATAGAAGTATCGAATTGTGATGGCTGATCAGTTGAGCCCGCTCGACGCCTACCGCCGCATGGCGACGATCCGCGCCTTCGAGGAGCGGTGCCTCGAGCTCTCGAGCGAGGGCTTCGTCGCCGGCTCGATCCACCTCTGCGCAGGCCAGGAGGCGATCCCGGTCGGGGCGCTCGCCGCGCTCGGCGCCGAGGACCGCGTCGTCGCGACGTACCGCGGGCACGGCTGGGCGCTCGCGTGCGGCGTGCCGCTCGAGCAGCTGCTCGGCGAGATCTGCCAGCGCGCCGGGGGCGTCAACGGCGGCCGCGGCGGCTCCGCGCACCTGAGCGCGCCGCGCCATCGCTTCTACGGCGAGAACTCGATCGTCGGGGCGGGCGTGCCGATCGCGAGCGGGCTCGCGCTCGCCTCAGAGGTGCAAGGGGAGGGGCGCGCCGCGCTCGTCTCGATCGGCGACGGCGCGATGAGCCAGGGCGCGACGCATGAGGGCCTCGTGTTCGCGGCCGCGCGCTCCCTGCCGCTCGTCGTGGTCTGCGAGAACAACGGCTGGGCCGAGATGACGCGGGGGGACGCGATGGTGAGCGGCTCGCTTGCCGAGCGCGTCGCCGGCTATGGCATCGCCGCGCACACGGTCGACGGCTGCGACCCGTTCGCCGTGCGCGACGCGGTCGCGCGCGCGGCCGAGGCGGCGTGCGCCGGCGAGGGCCCCGTCTTCCTCGAGTGCCACACGGTGCGGCTGCTCGGCCACTACAACCGCGACATCGAGCACTACCGCCCGAAGGAGGACCGCGCCCGCGCCGCCGAGCAGGAGCCGCTCGCGCGCCTGCGCACCGCGCTGACCGAGCAGGGCGAGGCCTCCTCAGCCGACCTCGACGCGCTCGACGCGGAGGCCCGCGCCGCCGTCGACGCGGCGACCGAGGCGGTCCGCGCGATGCCCGAGCCGGATCCCGCCGAGGCGTCGACGCACCTGTTCGCCGCGCCCGCGGCGCCCTCCGCCGAAGCCGCCGAACCAGCCGCCCCCGCGGTCGAGCTGACCTACCAGAAGGCCGTCAACGCGGCGCTCAGAGCCGAGCTGGCGGCGCGGCCCGAGGTCGTCGTCTACGGCGAGGACGTCGGCGTCGCCGGCGGCATCTTCGGCGTCTCGCGCGGGCTGCAGGAGGAGTTCGGCGCCGCGCGCGTGTTCGACATGCCGATCGCCGAGAGCGCGATCCTCGGCTCCGCGGTCGGCGCCGCGATGGCCGGCCTGCGGCCGGTCGCCGAGATCATGTGGGGCGACTTCCTGCTCGTCGCGCTCGACCAGCTGATCAACCAGGCGGCGAACGTGCGCTACGTCAGCCGCGGCGAGCTGGCGGCGCCGCTCGTCGTGCGCACGCAGCAGGGCGTCACGCCGGGCTCGTGCGCGCAGCACTCGCAGAGCCTGGAGGCGCTGCTGGCGCACATCCCCGGCCTCAAGCTCGGCCTGCCCGCTACGCCGCAGGACGCGTACGCGATGCTGCGCGCCGCGATCGCCGACCCGGATCCCTGCGTGCTGTTCGAGGCGCGCGCGCTCTATCAGGAGAAGGGCGCGGTGCAGCTCGACGCGCCGCTGGAGACGGCCGCCGGAGCCCGCCTGCGCCGCAGCGGCGGCGACGCCGCGATCGTCACCTGGGGCACGATGGTCGCGCCCGCGCTGGCGGCCGCCGAGCGCCTCGCCGCCGAGGGCGTCGAGGTCGCCGTGCTCGACCTGCGCTGGCTGGCGCCGCTCGACGTCGAGGCGATCGCCGAGCTCGTCGTCGCGAGCGGCCGTGTGCTCGTCCTGCACGAGGCGAACGTGACCGGCGGGTTCGGCGCCGAGGTCGCCGCGCGCGTGCACGAGGTCGGCTTCGACGCGCTCGACGCGCCGGTCGTGCGGCTCGGCGCGCCGGACACGCGCATCCCCTCCGCGCCCGCGCTGCAGCGCGCGCTGATCCCGGACGTCGAGGCGATCGTGCAGCGCTGCGGCGAGCTGGCCGGCGTGCTCGTCTGAACGCACGCCGCCCGCCGCGGTCATCCGTGCGTCACGGCGGCGAAGTATCGTTGGCGGCGTGGCAGCCAAGGCCAAGGTCGGCGCCGTCGCTCCGGACCCCGCGGAGCCGCGTCCGCGCGTGCAGTCGGCCGCCCGCGCGATCGGCATCCTGCTGGCGATCGCGCAGAGCGAGAACGGGCTGACGACGAAGGAGATCAGCGAGCGCGTGCGGATCGGGCGGCAGGCGACGTACCACCTGCTGCACACGCTGACGGCCACCGGGATGGTCACGCGCGACGATCGCAACCGCTATCTGCTGGGCATCCGCGTCGGCACGCTCACGGAGGGCTTCGCGCGCCAGCTGTCGCCGTCGGAGCACCTCGCGCCGATCATCCGGGCGCTCGCGCAGGAGACCGGCGAGACGTCCTACGCGTCGGGCTGGTGGTCGGGCGAGATCACGACGCTCGGCTTCGCGCGCGGGACGAGCCAGGTGCAGGCCGCGGAGGTCCCGCAGGGCTACGTCGGCAACGCGCACGCACGCGCCTCCGGCAAGCTGCTGCTGGCGATCGCCGCGCCGGCCGTGCGCGACGCCTACCTGTCCGCGCACCAGCTGAAGAGACTGACGCCGAGAACGATCACGAGCCGCAGAGCGCTCGACCGCGCACTCGCCGAGATCCGCGAGCAGGGCTACGCGGTCGACGACGAGGAGTTCGCCGGCGGGCTGTACTGCATCGCCGTCCCGCTCGACGAGGGCTACTCGCCGTTCGTGCTCGCGATGTCGGGACCGCGCGAGCGCATGCTCGCGCACCGCGAGGCGTACCTCGCGACGATGCTGCGGCTGGCCAACAGCGCAGCGCCGTACGCGCGCGACTCGGCCTAGCAGGGCGCCGCACGCCGCTCTCAGGATTATCGTCCTGTGATAGGTTTGTTGGTCTATGACTGTGTCCCCACCACGGCCGCGGGTGCAGTCGGCGGCGCGTGCGGTGGAGATCCTGGTCGCCGTCTCGCAGAGCGAGAACGGCTTGACCACGCGCGAGATCAGCGAGCGCCTCGCGATGGGGCGCCAGGCTGTCTACCACCTGCTGCACACGCTCGTCGGCGCCGGGATGCTGACGCGCGACGACCGCAACCGCTACCTGCTCGGCCTGCGCGTCGGCACGCTCGCGGAGGGCTTCGCCCGCCAGCTCGCCCCCTCTGAGCACCTCGCCCCGATCGTGCGCGCCTTGGCCCAGGAGACGGGCGAGACCGCGTACGCCGCCGGCTGGTGGTCGGGCGAGATCATGACGCTCGCGGTCGCGCGCGGCACCAACCCCGTGCAGGCGGCCGAGGTCCCGCAGGGCTACGTCGGCAACGCGCACGCACGCGCCTCCGGCAAGCTGCTGCTCGCGTTCGCGACGCCGGCCGTGCGCGACGCCTATCTCGCCGCCCATCCGCTCAACCGCGTCACCGCCCGCGCGACGACGAGCCGCAGAGCGCTCGAGTCCGAGCTGGAGGCGATCCGCGCCCGCGGGCATGCGCTCGACGAGGAGGAGTTCGCGCCCGGGCTCTGCTGCGTGGCGGTGCCGTTCGACGGCGGCCGCTCGCCGTTCGTGCTCGCGCTGTCGGCGCCGAGCGAGCGCTTCGCGCGCGAGCGCGAGCGCTATCTCGAGACGATGCTCCGCATCGCGACGCTCGCGCGCGACTGATCTATCACTATTCGAGTAGCTCTTGGTATGGTGATAGTGCCTTTGACCTGCCCTGCCTGAGGAGAGCTCCGTGCCCGACGTCGTCATGCCGCGCCTGTCCGACTCGATGGAGGAGGGCACCATCCTCAGATGGCTCGTCGCGAGCGGCGCCGAGGTCTCCCGGGGGGACGAGATCGTCGAGATCGAGACGGACAAGGCGAACATGGCCTACGAGGCCGACGCCTCGGGCGCGTTGGAGATCGTGGCCGCCGAGGGGACGACGGTCGCCGTCGGCGGGCTGATCGCGACGATCGGGGGCGGCAGCGATTCGGGCTCGGGATCAGCCGCGCGGCGGGCGGATCCGGTCGACTCCGGGCGCGCGCACGCCGGACCTGCGGCCGGCGCACGTGCGTCCTCATCGCCACCGGTCAAGGTCTCGCCGATCGCGCGCAAGCTGGCGCAGTCGCTCGGCGTCGACCTCGCTGGGGTGACGGGGTCCGGACCGGGCGGGCGGATCGTGAAGGCCGACGTCGAGGCGGCGGCGAGCGGTGAGAACGCGCAGGCGCAGCCGGCGGCTCCCGCCGACGCGGCTGCGGCCGACGCCGGCGCGCCGGGCGGCAAGGGCGCCGCGCGCAGCGAGCCGCTCTCGCGCCTGCAGCAGACGATCGCGCGGCGGATGGCGGAGACGAAGGCGACGGTGCCGGAGTTCACCGTCGCGACCGAGGTCGACATGGCGGCTGCGGTGAGCCTGCGCGCGCAGCTGAAGGCGGCCGCCGCCGCGGACGAGGCCGTCCCGTCGTTCAACGACCTGATCGTGAAGGCGTCCGCGCTCGCGCTGCGCGAGCACCCGCGCGCGAACGGCGCCTACAGGGACGGCGCCTTCGAGCTCTACGAGCGCGTCAACGTCGGCATGGCGGTCGCCGCGCAGGACGCCCTGATCGTGCCGACGCTCTTCGACGCCGACCGCGCCTCGCTGCGCGAGCTCGCGCGCACGGCGCGCGCGCTGGCGGCGAGAGTGCGCGACGGATCGGTGACGCCGCCCGAGCTGTCGGGCGGCACCTTCACCGTCTCGAACCTCGGCATGTTCGGCGTGACCGACTTCACCGCGATCATCAACAGCGGGCAGGCCGGCATCCTCGCCGTCGGCGCGCTGCGTGAGGAGCCGGTGATGGCTGACGGACGGATCGTCCCCGGCGTGCGCATGACGCTGACGCTGAGCTGCGACCACCGCATCCTCTACGGCGCCGACGCCGCCGCCTTCCTGGCCCGCATCCGCGCGCTGCTGGAGGCGCCGATCGCGCTCGCGCTGTAGCGCGTCGCGCGCTCAGCCGCGCTCGAACCCGGCGACGCGGTAGCGGGCGAGCGCCTCCTCGTCGAGCGCGATCCCCTGCCCCGGCTCCGCCGGAAGCACCACGTCGCCGTCCTCCAGCGGCAGCGGCGCGAGTCCGAGCAGGTCGAGCGGATCGGCGCCGCTCGCGGCGGGGATCCGCTCGACATAGGCGATCGCCCGATGCGCCCCCGCCAGCTGCGCGTGCGTGTGCTCCCACACGTGCGGCACGACCGCGACTCCGCGCGCGGCCGCCAGCTCGACGGCCGCCGCAGCCGCCAGCAGCCCTCCGGAGGTCGTCGCGTCGACGCGCAGCACCTCGACCGCACGCACCAGCTCCGCCAGCTCGGCGACGCCCGCGACGTCCTCGCCCGCCGCCAGCGGCACGCGCACCCGGCGCGCGAGGCGCGCGGTCGCCGCGCGCGCGTGCACCGGCAGCGGATCCTCGACGAACAGCAGGCCGTGCGCTTCGAGCCGCGCGATCGTCCGCTGCGCCGTCCAGACGTCCTCGTACGCGCCGTGCAGGTCGATCGCGAGCCCGACGGCCGGATCGAGCGCCGCGCGCACGCGCGCGAGGAAGCGCTCGTCGCCGATCGGATCGGCGCCCGCGACGACGAGCTTGATGGCGCGGTGCCCGCGGGCGGCAAGCTCGAGCACCTCCTGCTCGATCTCCTGCTGCGAGCGCCGCTCCGGGAAGTAGCCGGCGACGGCCAGCGACGGCACGCGGTCGCGCAGGCCGCCGAGCAGCTGCCACAGGGGCACACCGCACGCCTGGGCGGCGAGGTCGTGCAGCGCGACGTCGAGGAGGCTCGTCGCCCGCACGAGCGACGGAGCGCCGTGCAGCCGCGTCGCCGCGATGCGCGCGAGCTCCGCCGCGCGGCGTTGCGGGTCGAGGCCGACGAGATCGTCGGCCAGCAGCTCGAACGCGCTCAGCAGCGGCGTCCCGCGCGTATAGCCCAGCGCCGTCCCGACCGCCCCGTCCGCGGCCCGCAGCCGCAGCACCGCCACCTCGCGCTCGCGGTAGGTCGTCGCGCCGAGCTGCACGGGATGACGCAGCGGCAGCGCGCAGATCGTCAGCTCGGCGCGCTCCACGCGCGCGCCCGCGGCGGCCGGCGCGCTCATGCGTCGGTCGTCTCCCCGAGCCCGAACGCGCTCCAGCCGCCGTCGACCGGCAGCGCGACGCCGGTCACGTAGGCGGCGCGCTCGGAGGCGAGGAACGCGATCGCGTCGGCGATCTGCGCGGGCTCGCCGAGGCGGCCGAGCGGGATCCGCCGCCGCAGCGCGGCCTCGTCGACGAAGCCGCGCCGCACCGTCTCGCGCACGATGTCGGTCGCCACGTAGCCGGGCACGACCGCGTTGACGCGGATCCCGCGCGGCGCCCACTCGACCGCGAGGCTGCGCACGAGCCCGACGATCCCCGCCTTCGCCGCCGAGTAGGCCGGCCGTGCGGCGAAGCCCTGCAGCGCCGCGATCGATGCGGTGCAGACGATGCTGCCGCCCGCCTCCCCCATCGCCGCGGCGGCGTGGCGCGCGCCTTCGAAGGCGCCGGTCAGGTGGACCTCCAACAGGCGGTCCCACTCGACGCGGGGATAGCCGATCGCCGGCCCGTTGCGCGTCGCTCCGGCGTTCGCGACGTAGACCCGCAGCGGCTGCGGCGCCGCTGCGATCGCGTCCTCGATCGCAGCCGGGTCGGCGGCGTCGCCGACGACGCAGGCGACCTCCTCGCCTGCCCACGCCTGCGCGAGCGCGTCGCCGTCGAGGTCGAGCGCGACGACCGCGTAGCCGTCCTCGTGCAGCCGTCGCGCCGTCGCGGCGCCGATCCCGCGCGCAGCGCCGGTGACGACGGCCCCGCCGCGGCCCGTCACCCGTGCTCCAGCGCTGCCGTACCCAGCACCGGCGCCACCAGCTCGCCGGCGAAGTGACAGGCCGCGAGCTGGCCGGCCGGCGTCGGCGCGAGCGCCGGCGCGCGCTCGGCGCAGACCGTCCGCTCCGGATGCGCGAGCGGGCCGATCGGGCAGCGCGTGCGGAAGCGGCAGCCGGACGGCGGGTCGACCGGGCTCGGCACGTCGCCGCGCAGGATGATCCGCTCGCGCCGCCGCGCCTGCGCCGGGTCGGGCGCCGGCGTGGCCGACAGCAGCGCGACCGTGTACGGGTGCTGCGGGGAGCGGAAGACCTGCTCGGCCGGCCCCTGCTCGACGATCGTGCCGAGGTACATGACGGCGAGGCGGTCGCTGACGTGCTCGACGACGGCGAGGTCGTGCGAGACGAACAGGTACGCGATCCCCAGCTCGCGCCGCAGGTCGTCGAGCAGGTTGACGATCTGCGCGCCGACGGAGACGTCGACGGCGGACACCGCCTCGTCGGCGACGAGCAGCTCCGGCTCGACGCCGAGCGCGCGCGCGATCGCGACGCGCTGCGCCTGGCCGCCCGACAGCTGCGCCGGGTAGCGGCTCGCGAACGCGGCCGGCAGCCCGACCAGCTCGAGCAGCTCGCGCACGCGCGCGGGTCGCGCGGCGCGGGCGACGACGCCGAGCTCGCCGAGCGGCTCGGCGATCGTCTGCCCGACCGTCATGCGCGGGTCGAGCGAGGAGACCGGGTCCTGGAAGACCATCTGCATGCGCTTGCGCAGCTGCCGCAGCCGCTCTCCGCGCAGTGCCGTCAGCTCGATCCCGTCGAGCCGCACCTCGCCGGCGCTCGCGCGCGTGAGCCCGAGCGCGACGCGCCCGAGCGTCGACTTGCCGCAGCCCGACTCGCCGACGAGCCCGAGCGTCTCGCCGTGCGCGACGGTCAGCGAGACGCCGTCGAGCGCGCGCACGACGCCGGCCGAGCTGGGGAAGCGCGCGTGCACCTCGCGCAGCTCCAGCAGCGGCTGCGCCTCCGTCGCCGGCGCGACCGCGCTCACGACGCCAGCCCCCCGGCCGCCGGCGCGGCCGCTTCCGCCTGCGCGACCCAGCACTCGGCGAGGTGCGCCGGGCGCACCGGCTCCAGTTGCGGGTCCTGCTCGTCGCAGACGGCGATCCGCCGCGGGCAGCGCGGCGCGAACGCGCAGCCGCGCGGCGCGCCCGTCAGCACCGGCGGGGCGCCCGCGACCGGCGTGAGGCGGCTGCGCGCCGCCGCCCCCGGCGCCGGCAGCGAGCCGAGCAGCGCGCGCGTGTACGGATGCTGCGGCGCGCGGAAGACGTCCTCCGTGCTGCCCATCTCGACGACACGGCCGGCGTACAGCACCGCGACGCGGTGGCACAGCTCCGCGATCACGCCGAGGTTGTGCGAGATGAACGCGATCGCGGTGCCCTGCTCCTGGTTGATGCGCCGCAGCAGGTCGAGGATCTGCGCCTGGATCGTCACGTCGAGCGCGGTCGTCGGCTCGTCGGCGAGGATCAGCGCGGGCTCGTTCGCGAGCGCCATCGCGATCATCACGCGCTGGCGCATCCCGCCCGACAGCTCGTGCGGGTACTGGTCGACGCGGCGCTGCGGATCGGCGATGCCGACGTCGGCCAGCAGCTCGCACGCGCGGGCGCGCGCCTGCTCGCGCGTGCAGCGGCGGTGCGCGCGCATCGCGGCGGCCAGCTGGCGCCCGATCGTCAGCACCGGGTTGAGGCTCTTCGCCGGGTCCTGGAAGACCATCGCGATGCGCCCGCCGCGCACCGCGCGCAGCTCCGCGGCCGGCACGGTGAGCAGGTCGCGCCCCTCGAACAGCACGCTGCCGCCGACGATCCGCCCGGGCGGGTCGATCAAGCGCAGCAGCGCGCGCGCCGTCGCCGACTTGCCGCAGCCCGACTCGCCGACGATCCCGAGGATCTCCCCCGGCGCGAGCGCGAACGACACGCCGCGCACCGCGTGCACGGCGCCGCCCGGCGCGTCGAAGTCGACGGCCAGCTCGCGCACGTCGAGCAGCGGCGCCACGGCCCGCTCAGCGTCCGGTGTCGAAGGCATCGTTGAGGGCGTCTCCGACGAGGTTGCCGGCCAGCGCGGTGAGCGCGATCGCGAGCCCCGGCACGATCAGCGCCACGGGGCTCGTCAGCAGGTACTCGCGCGCGTCGTTGAGCAGCGTCCCCCACTCCGACTGCGGCGGCTGGATGCCGAAGCCGAGGAAGCCGAGCGCGGCGACGTCGAGCAGCGTGAGGCCGAACACGAGCGCCATCGCGACGATCACCGGCGAGAGGCTGTTGGGCACGACGTGGCGCAGCAGGATGCGCGAGCGCCGCACGCCGGACGCGCGCGCCGCGAGCACGTAGTCGCGCTCGCGCACCGAGATCACCATCGAGCGCATGATGCGCGCGAAGAACGCGACGTTCGGGATCGCGACCGCGAGCGTGATGCTGACGACGCCGGCGCCCGCGGCCGCCACGACCGCGAGCGCCAGCAGCAGCGACGGGAACGCGAGCAGGATGTCCATCGCGCGCATCGCGACCGCGTCGAGCAGCCCGCCCGCGAAGCCCGCCGCCAGCCCGATCAGCGCACCCACGCCCGCCGCGATCAACACCGCGGCGAGCGAGATCGAGATCGACACGCGGCCGCCCGCCAGCACGCGCGCGAGCATGTCGCGCCCGTTCGTGTCGGTCCCGAGCGGGTGCGCGGAGCTCGGGCCCGCGACCGCCAGGTTCAGATGCTGCGCGTTCGGGTCGGCCGTCCACACGAACGGCCCGAGCACGACCGCCAGCACGATCGCGCCGAGCACCGCGACCGCCGCGATCGACAGGCGGTTGCGGAACATGCGGCGCAGCGCCAGCCGACCCGGACCGACGGCCGCGCCGGAGGCGGCGAGCGCCTCGGCGCGCCGCCGGCGCCATCCGCCGCGCGGGGCGACGCTGCCGGCCCCGACGCTCATGCGCGCCGCGTCCGCGGGTCGAGGAGCGCGTAGGAGAGGTCGACGAGCGCGGTCGAGACGACGAACAGCAGGCCCATCACGAGCATCACGCTCTGCACGACCGCGTAGTCGCGCGCCTGCATCGCGCCCAGCAGCAGCGAGCCGAGGCCCGGCCACGCGAAGACCGCCTCGCACAGCACGGCGCCGACGAGCAGCGCCGGCGCGATGATGCCGAGCACCGTCACGAGCGGCAGCAGCGCGTTCTTGGCGGCGTGGCGCCAGACGATCTCGCGCTCGCCGATCCCGTACGCGCGCGCGGTGCGGACGTAGTCCTGTCCCAGCACCTCGATGAAGCTCGCGCGCGCGAAGCGCGCCGCGAACGCGAGCGGCACCAGCGACAGCGTGATCGCCGGCAGCGCGAGGTGGCGCAGCGCGTCCCAGAAGGTCGACCACTGCCCGCGCAGCAGCGCGTCGAGCACGTCGATGCCCGTGATCGATTGCAAGGACTGAAACGGCGACAGGCGTCCGCTCAGCGGCAGCCAGCCGAGCTTGACGCTCACCAGCCACGCGAGCATCAGCCCCAGCCAGAAGAGCGGAATCGAGACGCCGGCCAGCGACAGCAGCGTCGTCAGGTGGTCGGCCCACGAGTCGCGCCGGCGCGCGGCGGCGATCCCCAGCAGCAAGCCGATCGGCACGCCCAGCAGCAGCGCCGCGCCGACCAGCTCGACGGTCGGCGGGATGCGCTCGCCGAGCACCTTCGTGACCGGCTTCTGGAACGCGAACGACTGGCCGAGGTCGCCCTGCACGGCGTTGCCGACGTAGCGCTCGTACTGCACCGGCAGCGAGCGGTCGAGCCCGTACTGGTGGCGCGTCTGCTCGATCTGCTGCGGCGTGGCGTAGCGCCCGCCCGCGAGCGCGCGGGCGGGATCGCCGGGGACGGCGTGCAGCAGCAGGAACGCCAGCAGGGTGACGCCGACCAGCAGGATCGGCAGGACGGCGAGCCGGTGCAGGAGCGTCCGCGTCACCTCAGGTGGAGACGGACACGCGATGCCACGAGTCGAGCTGCGTGCAGGTGAGCGGGAAGTCCGTCACCTTCCCGTCGGCGAGCACGCTGTAGGCGACCCACGAGATCGGCAGCACGAGCTGGCGATCGACCGTGTCGCGCATCACCTGCTGCAGCAGGCGGTCGCGCTCGCCGGCCGTTCTCGCCTTGTGCGCCGCGTCGAGGTTGCGCGCGATCGACGGCACCGTGTGCGTCGCGCCGGGCATGTACGGACCGCGGTAGAAGAGGTCGAACAGGATGAACGGATCGGCCTGGCCGCCCGGCGCCGAGACGAACGCCTCGACTCTGCCGTGGTCGAGCGCGTCGCTGAAGGCGGTCGGGTCCTGCACGTCGACGCTCGCGTCGATGCCGATCGCGCCGAGATCGGCGGCGATCGCCTCCATCAGCGCCTTGAAGTCCGACACGGGCGCCTGCGCGGTCGGGCCGGCGATCGTCAGCTTCGGCGACTTCGCGCCCGCCTGCGCCATCAGCGCTCTCGCCGCCGTCGTGTCGTGCGGCGCGGCCTGGAGCCCGGGCACGAAGCCGGGGATGCCGTCGACGATGATCGGCTCGCTGCTGAGCTGCGCCGAACCGCTGTTGAAGAAGCGGTCGGTGTAGGCCTGGCGGTCCATCGCCAGCAGGATCGCTCTGCGCACGCGCTCGTCGTCGAAGATCGGGTCCTTCGGCTTGCTCAGCACCAGGTCGACGTTGACCGCCGGGTCGGAGGCGACGATGCGGTGGCCGCCGGTTCTCGAGAGGCTGTCGAAGTCGCTCTTCGCGAGTCCGGAGACGACGCTGATCTCGCCGCCGCGGGCCGCGAGCGCGAGCGCGCCGGCGTCGGGGATCCCCTGCAGGCGTACGCGGTCGGGCAGGACGTCCTCGAAGAAGCGGTCGAAGCGCTCGAGCTCCATGAAGCTCTTCGCCTGCCAGTTGGTGAGGCGGAAGGGTCCGCTCCCGGCGTCGCGCAGCGCCTGCACGTCGGTGCCGTAGTCCTTGTTCGCGAGCACCTTCGGGTTGAAGATCAGCAGGAACGCGAGCGCGACTCTGATGTCGACGCGCGCCTCCGTGAGCGTGATCCGCACGGTGTGCGGGTCGACCGCCTCGACGCTTCTGACGATCGGCGGCGAGCCGAGCGTGATGATCACCTGCACGTAGGTGCCGCGGTCGCGCAGCGGATCTCTCGCGAAGAACGCCGCCTTGAGGTTGGCGACGACCGCGTCGGCGTCGATCGGGCTGCCGTCGTGGAAGACCATTCCTCTGCGCAGCCGCACGGTGTGCACGAGCCCGTCGGGGCTGACCTCGTAGCCGGAGGCGAGCCCGTTCTGGAGCTCGAAGCCTCTGCCGCTGCCGCCGCCGCCGCGGAACAGGCCCCACGCCATCTGACTCATGCCGAGCAGCCACGGCCCGAGCGAGTTGCCGAGGAAGAAGTCGGGCGGCAGCCAGTCGGTCGCGCCGATCGACAGCACGCCGCCTCTCGTGCCGCCGCCGGTCGTCCCGGCGCCCGAGCCGGCGTCGCTGCCGCAGGCGGCGAGCAGGCCGCTCGGCAGGCTCAGGCCGACGCCGAGCATGCCGGCGCGCCGCAGGAACTCGCGGCGCTCGACGCCGGAGCTGACAGCAGTCATGGGCGGTTCCTCTCTCCCAGAGTCATAGTTTCATCATCTGAAACTATAAAAATATGGCGAAAGTGATTTCACTCCATGACCACACTGCTGTCAAGCGGTGCGATCGTCGCGATGTGTTACAGGGCGTAGACGTTCATCTACGCCTCGAGCGTGAGGGCGTTCGCCGCGATCAGCTCCGCGAGCCAGCGCCCCGATGCCTTCACCGTGCGCTCCCGTGTGGCGTAGTCGACGCGCACGAGCCCGAAGCGCGCGGTGCAGCCGAGCCAGAACTCCCACGTGTCGATCAGCGACCAGACGCAGATGCCGCGCAGGTCGACGCCCTCCTCGATCGCGCGATGCGCGGCCGCGACGTGGTCGCGCAGATACGCGAGCCGCTGCCGGTCGTCGACGCTCCCGTCGGCGGCCGGCGCGTCGTCGTAGGCCGCGCCGACCTCCGTCACCAGCAGCGGGATGTCGCCGTAGCGCTCGCGCAGCCACAGCAGCGCGCGGTAGAGCCCGTCGGGGTTCACGTCCCAGCCGATCCCCGTGACCGGCCGGCCGGTCGCCACGAGCCGCGTCTCCAGCAGCGGGTCGTAGGCGTCGTCGACGAGCGGGTTCTCCGTCTCGCCGACGTCCGCGCCGGCGCTCGCCGCGCCGTCGGCGACGACCGCGCCCAGGTAGTAGGTGACGCCGAGGAAGTCGATCGGCGCCGAGATCGTCGCGAGGTCGCCGTCGCGCACCTCCGGCCACGCCTCGCCGTAGCGCTCGACGATCTCCGCGGGGTACTCGCCGCGCATCACCGGGTCGAGGTAGAGCACGTTGTGGTTGGCGGCGAAGCGGTCGGCCGCCGCGCGGTCGGCGTCCGCGTCGCTGGCCGGCTGCACGTCCATGAAGCCGGTGCTCGTGCCGATCTCTCCGCGTGCCCCGCTCGCGCGGTAGGCCTCGACGGCGCGGCCGTGCGCAAGCAGCACGTGGTGCCCGGCGCGCAGGCCGGCGTAGAGGTCGCGCATGCGCGGCGCGAGCTTGCCGCCGATGTAGCCGCCCCACGCGATCGACAGCGGCTCGCACAGCGTCAGCCACTGGCCGACGCGATCCCCCAGCCGTTCGAACACGACGGCGGCGTACTCGCCGAACCACTCGGCGGAGTCGCGGTTGGCCCAGCCGCCGCGGTCCTGCAGGACGGCCGGGAAGTCCCACACGTGCAGGATCGGCAGCGGCGCGACACCGGCCTCCAGCAGCGCGTCGAGCAGGCGGTCGTAGAAGTCGAGGCCCTTGGGGTTGACGGCGCCGGTCCCCTGCGGCAGCACGCGCGGCCAGGCGATCGAGAACTGGTAGGCGCCGAGGCCCAGCTCGCGCATCAGCGCGATGTCCTGGGGCCAGCGGTTGTAGTGGTCGGCGAGCAGGTCGCCGGTCGTCCCGTCGACGGTGGCGCCCGGCGTGTGCGCGAAGCGGTGCTGGATCGACATGCCCGCGCCGTCGGCCAGCGGCGAGCCCTCGATCTGGTAGGCGGAGGTGCCGGCCCCCCACAGGAAGCCGTCCGGGAAGCGCAGCTCGCGCATCGTCATCGTCTGAGCGCGTAGTGCACGATCGCGTCCTCGCGCACGGTCACGCCGAGGCCGGGCGCCTCGCGCAGCGCCAGCATGCCGTCGTCGGGCTCCCACGGATCCGCGACGAGGTCGTGCTGCATCGGCGACTCGTGCGGCTTGAAGTCGAGCGTGTCGCCGTGGGGCGAGATCGCCAGCACGTGCAGGCTCGCGGCGGTGTTGAGCGCGCCGCTCCAGCTGTGCATCGTGTACCTCAGCCCGGCGCGCTCGACCAGCTTCACGATCTCGCGGCAGCCGGTGACGCCGAGGCAGCGGCCGGGATCCAGCTGCAGGACGTCGGCGGCGCCGGCGTCGAGGATGCGCGAATACGTCTCCGGACTCCACTCGTCCTCGCCGGTGCCGACCGGCGTGCCGGTGGCGGCGGCGCGCAGGCGCGCATAGCCGTCGAGGTCGGCCGGCGGCAGCGGCTGCTCGACCCAGCGCAGGTCGAAGCGCTCCCACTCGCGCAGGCGGCGGATCGCCTCCGGCACGCTCCACAGGCCGCGCGCGCCGGGCGTGTCGACGACGAGCGCGATCTCGTCGCCGATCGTCTCGCGCACCGCCTCGAGGTAGCGCAGATCGAGCTGGGCGTCCATCCCGAAGACGGCCTCGGGCGTCATCCCCCAGCCGGCCTTGACGATGCGGTAGCCCGCTCTGCGGAAGGAGGCGAACTCGGCGAGCGTCCAGTCGAGGTCCTCCATGTCGAAGATGATCGACGCCATCGCCGGCAGCCGCGGCTGCGCGCAGCCGCCGAGCAGCGCCGCGACCGGCTGGTCGAGCAGCTTGCCCTTCAGGTCCCACAGCGCCATGTCGATCGCGCTGATCGCGAACGCCGCGATGCCCTCGACGCCGTACCAGTAGGCGTGGGCGCACATCTCCCGCCACAGCGACTCGACGTCGAGCGGGTCGCGGCCGATCAGCAGCGGCGCGAAGCCGTCGTCGACGAGCACCTTCGTCGCGTGCGAGGCCTCCTTGAACTGCGAGATCGCCTCGCCCCAGCCGACGGCGCCGTCGTGGGTCTCGACGCGCACGAGCGTGACGCAGCGCTCCATGCCGCGGTAGTGCGGCTCGCGGTAGACGAGCGGATAGGCATCGATGAGACGGATCATCTGGGCTGGCGCACTCCTCGGTGACAAGTCTTATGTTGATACAAGCCTATAATCCTGATTCCGCCATGCGGCGTCAGCCTTCGCTTCGGCGCCACTCCGGCAGCTCCACCAGCTCCACGCGGATCCCGTCCGGGTCCTTCATGTAGACGACTCTGCCGCCGGCCAGCGTGCCGGCGGTCGAGGTCTCGACCTCGGAGACGAACTCGACGCCCCGCTCGCGCAGGCGCGCGTACAGCTCGTCGAGGCCCTCGACGAACAGCGAGAAGTGCATCGTGCCCGGGCTCGCGGTCGCCGGGTCGATCGGCGTGCGCTCGACGTCGCGGTACTCGAGGATCTCCAGCTCGACCGCGGTGCCGGGGATCCGCAGCATCGCGATCTCGAGCGTCACGCCCGGATAGCCGACGACCCGCTGGACGTACGCGTCCGAGCGCGAGAGGCGGTCATACAGCTCGAAGCCGAGCGCCTCCTGGTAGAAGCGCGCCGAGCGGTCGACGTCGGCGACCTGGATGCCGATGTGCTCGCAGCCGACGACGGTCATGCGCGCACCGCCTCGGCCTCGGGCTCGTCGATCGCGGCGAACGCGCGCGCGACCTCGTCGACGTCCGATCCGCGCGAGCCGCGCACGTACAGCAGCAGCGCGACGCCGATCGCCGCCCAGCCGACGACCACGAGCGTGAGCGCGGGGTATGGCGCATCCGGCAGCGGATGGACGGTGCGGTAGAGCGGATACAGCACGCCCGCCATCGCCAGCAGCGGCACGAGCACGTGGCGCAGCGGCGAGAACTCGGCGGGGTCGTGGCGGCGCACGAAGACCGCGAGTGCGACGTTCGTCAGCGCGTAGACGACGAGGAACGCGATCGCCGTCATGAAGCCGTAGTAGGCGAACAGCTGCAGCGGCCCGACGAACGCGGAGGCGATGAACGCCGCCGGCAGCACGACCGCCGCGAACAGCACGATCGCGGCGGTCGGCGTCTTGTGCTCCGGATGCGTGCGCGCGAACACCGGCGGCAGCAGCCGCACGCGCCCGAGCGAGTAGATCACGCGCATCCCGGCGTTGAACGCCGTCTGCGAGAACGCCGCCGCGCTAAGGATCACGACGACCGAGATGACGCCGCCGAACGAGTGCCACACGCGCGTGGCGAGCGTCTGGGCGGCGAGCGGGTCGGCGGCGAACTTGTCGATCGGGCCGTAGCTGGCGACGAGCACGTAGCCGACGACGAGGAAGAACACCGGCATCGCGACGCCGGCGATCCACAGCCCGCGGGCCACCGAGCGACGCGAGTCCTTCGCCTCCTCGGCGAGCGTCGCCGCCGCCTCGTAGCCGACCATCGCGAGCACGCCGAAGCTCATCGCAAGGCCGACGCCGGCCCAGCCGTTCGGCGCCGAGCCGGGGTCCAGCGGCGCGGACGAGAAGTGGACGTCGCCGGCGATCAGCAGCGAGACGACGAGCAGCAGCACGACGCCGACCTCGAACGCCAGCAGCACGAGCGCGGACTCGACGGTCTGCGCCACGCCGCGCCATGCCAGCACGATCACGTAGGCGGAGCAGACGGCCGAGAAGACCCACCACGGCAGGTCGATGCTCAGGCTGCCCGCGAAGTAGTCGTGCGCGAAGCCGCCGAAGGCCGCGAGGCCGGTCGCCGAGATCAGCAGGTAGCCGCCGACGAAGAACCAGCCGAAGACGAAGCCGAAGTTCGACCCCAGGCCGGCCGAGTTCCAGGCGAGCAGCGAGCCCGCCGAGGGGATCCGCTTGGAGAACTCGACGAACGTGTTCGTCAGCATCAGGATCACGCCGAGCGTCAGCAGCAGCGCGAACACGAGCGCCTCGCCGGCGAAGCCTGACATCGCGGGGATCGTCAGCGCGATCCCGGCCGCCGGGCCGCAGGCGGCCATCGAGACGACGGCGACCTGTACCGCGCTGACGCTGTCGCGCTTGAGGCCGGTATCCTCCGGTGCCGCGGAGCTGTGCATGACGTCCTCCATATCTCTCACCTCTTGGACGGCTCCCGCACGATGAATATACGTCCGATCGTCACTCGTTCAGAGCTTCTTTTTCGTCACCATCTGAATCCATGGCTCCAAGCCCTGAAACTGTCATTCGTCACCATCTGAAACATGGGCGAATTCATCGTCTGGCCCCTGCGGCGACTTGCTAGCTTGACGCCTCAATGAACTTCGCTCTCGATGTCGTGGAGCGCGCCGACCCGCAGGCGCGCGCGCTGGTTGAGCTGACGCGCGGCGGCGATCGGCGCACATGGACGTTCGGCGAGGCGGCCCAGCGCAGCGGAGCGCTCGCGGGCGCGCTGCTCGCCGCCGGCGCCACGCGCGGAGACGTGGTGCTGACGCTGATCGGCAACCGGCCGGAGTGGGTCTTCACGATGGTCGCCTGCTTCCGCATCGGCGCGGTGGTGCTGCCGTGCACCGAGCAGCTGCGCGCGAAGGACCTGCGCCTGCGCCTCGACGCGGTCGCGCCGCGCGTCGTCGTGGCCGACGAGCGCAACCGCGCCGTGCTCGAGGAGGCGCTCACCGGCCGCGCCGAGCAGCCGGCGGTGCTGACGATCCCCGACGAGGCGCTCTACGAGCACCCGGCGCCGCCGGCGGCCGTCCTGGCCGACGACGACCCCTGTCTCATCACCTTCACGAGCGGGACCGCCGGCGAGCCGAAGGCGGTCGTCCACGCTCAGCGCTACCTGGCCGGCCAGCGCCTGCAGGCCGAGCACTGGCTGGCCCCCCGGGCCGGCGAGCTGGTGTGGTGCACCGCCGCCTCCGGCTGGTCGAAGTCGGCCCGCAACGTCTTCATCGCGCCGTGGGTGCGCGGCGCCGCGGGGCTGCTGCACGACGCCCGCTTCGACCCGGCGGAGCGGCTCGAACTGCACGAGCGCGAGCGCGTCGACGTGCTGTGCATGGCGCCGACCGAGTACCGCATCATCGCCAAGCGCACGACGCTGCGCCGCTTCGAGCGGCTGCACGGGCTCGTCGCCGCCGGCGAGGCGCTCAACCCGGAGGTGCTCGCCGCCTGGCGCGAGGCGACCGGCCTCGACGTGCGCGACGGCTACGGCCAGACGGAGACCGGCCAGATGACGGCGAACCCGCCCGGCGTCGCCGCCGAGCCCGGCTCGATGGGGCTCCCGCTGCCCGGCGTGCGCATGTGGATCGAGGACGGCGAGCTGCTCGTCGACCCGGCCACCGTCCCGACCTTCTTCCTCGGCTACCGCGGCGAGCCCGAGCACGACCGCGCCACGCCGTGGCGCACCGGCGACCGCGTCGCGCAGGACGAGCGCGGCTACCTCCACTTCGAAGGCCGCGCCGACGACGTCATCATCAGCGCCGGCTACCGCATCGGCCCGTTCGAGGTCGAGTCCGCCCTCGTCAGCCACCCCGCCGTCGCGGAGGCCGCCGTCGTCGCCGCCCCGGACGACGAGCGCGGCAGCGTCGTGCGCGCGATCGTCGTGCTGCGCGACGGCGATGCGCCCGGCGACGCGCTCGCGAGAGAGCTGCAGGACCACGTCAAGGCGCAGACCGCGCCCTACAAGTACCCGCGCATCGTCGAGTTCCGCGACGAGCTGCCGAAGACGACGAGCGGCAAGATCCGTCGCGCGCTGCTGCGCGACGAGTGACCAGGCACGACGGCCGGTCACCCCTGCTCGAGCGGGTGGCACGCGAGCGCCGTCACCTCCGAGCGGATCCACGGGTACATCGGCAGGCCGGCGATCGCGGCGTGCAGCTCGGTGGCGTCGGCCGCCTGCCACACACCGACGTTGCGCAGCCCGCCGGGCAGGCGCCAGATGCGCACGATCGTGCCGCGCCGGCGCAGCTCCGCCCCGTACGCCCGCTCGGCGTCCGCGAGCGCGTCACGCTGCTCGGCCGGCATCTCGCCGGGCAGCGCGACGTCGATCCGCACGAGGAACTCCATCACGCGTCGCAGGCACCCCGCACGGCCGCGACGATGCGCTCCTCGTCGATCAGCCACGCGTCCTCGAGCGGGCCCGCGTAGGGCACCGGCGTGTCGGCGCCGCTCAGCAGCACCGGCGGCGCGTCGAGCGACTCGAAGCGGTCGCGCACGAGCGCGGCCACGAGCGTGGCGCCCCAGCTGCCGGACAGCGGCGACTCCTGCACGACGACGAGCCGGTTCGTGCGTTCGACGCTCGCGCCGACCGTCTCGACGTCGAGCGGCAGCACGGTGCGCGGGTCGATCAGCTCGACCTCGATCCCCTCCCGCGCGAGCGTCTCGGCCGCCGCGGCGGCGCGATGGCGCATCAGCTGGGTGGCGACGACCGTCACGTGCTCTCCTTCTCGGACGATCGCCGCCTTGCCGATCGGGAGCGCGTCCGGCGCGTCCGGCAGGTCGCCCTTCAGGTTGTACATACCCTTGTGCTCGAAGTAGAGCACGGGATCGTCGTCCTCGACGGCGGCGCGCAGCAGCCCGTAGGCGTCCGCGACCGAGCCGGGCACGACGATCTTCAGGCCGGGGCAGTTGAGGAACCAGTTCTCGACCGTCTGCGAGTGCTGCGACGCGAAGCCGGCGCCGGCGCCGTTGCAGAGGCGGATCGTGACGGGCACGCTCACCTGGCCGCCGGTCATGTAGCGGTACTTCGCGAGCTGGTTGGCGATCTGGTCGAAGCAGACGCCCGCGAAGTCCGCGAACATCAGCTCCGCGACCGGGCGCAGGCCTCTCAGCGAGGCGCCGATCGCCGCGCCGATGATCGCCTGCTCGGAGATCGGCGTGTCGAGCACGCGCTCGCCGCCGAACTGCTCCATCAGGCCCTCGGTCGTCTTGAACGCGCCGCCGGCGGCGGCGATGTCCTCGCCGAGCATCAACACGCGCTCGTCGGCGGCGAGCGCGTCGCGCAGCGCGAGACGGACCGCCTCCTTGTAGGTGACCTCGCTCATGCGTAGACGTCCTCCTGGATCAGGGCGAGCTCGGGGGCCGGCGCGGCGAGGGCCGCGGCCAGCGCGTCGGCGACGGCCTGCTCGGCGTCGCCGCGCGCCCGCGCGATCGACTCCGGGGCGACGCCGCGCTCGGCGAGCAGCGCCTCCAGGCGCGGGATCGGGTCGCGCTGGAGCCACTCCTCCAGCTCGCCCTCGGGGCGGTATCTCGCCGGGTCGGTGCGCGAGTGCCCGCGGTGGCGGTACGTCATCGCCTCGATCAGCGTCGGCCCCTCGCCGGCGCGCGCCCGCGCGACCGCCTCCGAGACGGTCGCGTGGACGGCGACGACGTCGTTGCCGTCGACCGTGACGCCCGGCATCGCGTAGCTCGCCGCGCGCTCGGCCAGCTGGTGCACCGGCGTCGTGCTCGGCAGCGGGGAGTACTCGCCGTAGAGGTTGTTCTCGCACACGAAGACGATCGGCAGCTTCCAGATCGCGGCGAGGTTGAGCGACTCGTGGAAGGCGCCGATGTTCGTCGAGCCGTCGCCGAAGAAGCAGAGGCTGACGGCGCCGCTGCCCTCGTGCTTGGCGGCGAACGCGAGCCCCGTCGCGATCGGCAGGTGCGCGCCGACGATCGCGAAGGAGCCGTAGGCGCCGACGCCGACGTCGGTCAGGTGCATCGATCCGCCCTTGCCGCGGCACAGCCCGGTGGCGCGCCCGAGGATCTCGGCGAACGTGCCCTCCAGCGGCGCCCCCATCGCCAGCACGGCGCCGTGGCCGCGGTAGGTGCAGAGCATCGAGTCGCCCTCGCGCAGGGCGAAGCAGGCGCCGACGGCGCACGCCTCCTGTCCGTTGCAGAGGTGCGTCGAGCCGCGCACGAGGTTCTGTGTGAAGAGACGCTGGATCTCGTCCTCGAAGCCGCGGATCTCGATCATCCGCTGCAGCATCGTGAGCAGCCGCTCGTCCGACGGGGCGTCCTGCTCGGTGGCGTGGCTGACGGTCTTTGGGCTCATGAGGTCGCTAGGTTCGTAGTTATCACTATTTGAAGTAGTGATCTTATTGTGAAACACTAACGAATGCGGGCGCAGGCGGTCAAGCACCACCGGCCAGCACGCGGAACGCGCCCATGTCGGGCAGCGAGGCGAGCTCGAGGACCGCGCGCTCCAGCTCCGCCAGCCGCGGCTCGGCGAGCGCGAGCGCCGCGTTCGCGCGGAACTTGGCCCGCACGTCGGCGGCGGCCATCGGATTCTGCGCGCCGCCGCGCTGGTGCGGCAGGTGGCGCTCCAGCTGCGTCCCGTCGCGCAGCGCGACGCGCACGCCGCCCGGCAGCGAGGCGGGGAACGTCTCGTAGTCGCGCCGCTCCCAGTCGACGCGCGCCGCCAGCTCGAGCACGGCGGGGTCGCTCAGCAGCGGCTCGCCGAACGTCGTCACGTCGACGCGCCCCGTGCGCAGCCACGCGGCGAGCGCGAACGGCGCGCTGAACTTGCTCTCGTACGGCGTCGCGGGACGCCGCTTGCGCTCGATCGGGTCCGCCACCAGCTCGATCCCGGCCTGCGGCGAGCAGACGACGATCCGCTCGACGTCGTCGGCGCCGAAGCCGTGCTCGGCCGCCAGCTGCACGAGCGCGTCGAGCGGCGCGTGCACGAAGTGGCACGCGGGATAGGGCTTGAAGGCGATCCCGAGCGTCTCCCACACCGTCCACAGGTCGGCCGTCAGCTCGCGCGGGTCGACGTCTGCGCGTCCGATGAACGCGGCGTAGACGCCGCTGCGGTCCTCGAGCACCGCCGCCGGCCCGCTCGCCCCGTGGCGCGCGAGCGCGACGGCGACGTGCGCCGCATGCGCCATCCAGCCCGGGTGCACGCGCTTCGTCTCCGAGCCGTCGGAGAGGTACGCCATCAGGCCGCCCGCCATGCTGCCGGCGATCCCGAGCGCGTGCACGAGCGCGCGCTCGTCGAGCCGGTGCAGGCGCGCGACGGCGGCGGTCGCGCCGAACACGCCGCAGATCGCCGTCGGGTGGAAGCCGCGCAGGTGGAACGCGTCGCCGGCGACGCGGCCGATCCGGCAGGTGACCTCGTTGCCGACGAGCAGCGCGAGCGCGAGCTGGGCGCCGTCCGCGCCGACCGCCTCCGCGGCCGCCAGCGCCGCCGGCGCGATCACCGCGCTGACGTGCGCGATCGAGCCGGGGTGGGTGTCGTCGAAGTCGAGCGCGTGGCACGTGATGCCGTTCACGAGCGCGGCCGTCGCGGGCGCCAGCGGCTGCGCCACGCCGAGCGCCGTCGCCGCGCCCGGCTCGGCGTCGGAGGCCAGCGCACGCGCATACGGAGCGGCGCCGCTTCCGGCGGCCGCGAGTCCGCAGCCGAGCACGTCGAGCAGATGCAGCGAGACCGCCTCGGACACCGCGGCCGGGACGTCCGCGGGCGCGAGCGTGCAGGCGAAGCGGGCAAAGCCCTCGGCGGCGGTCGGCGGAGCGCTCATCGCGGTGCGAGCGCCCGGTCGAATGCGCCGGCCGCGGCTTCCTGCACCACGCCGAGCAGCGTGTCGGTGAGCTGCTCGCGCACCCGCGCGAAGCGCTCCGCCGGCACGGAGACGCCGAAGGCGGCGACGACCTCGCCGTCGGCCACCAGCGGCGCCGCGACGCATGCGACGCCGTCCGCGAGCTCCTCCGCATCCTGCGCCCAGCCCTGCGTCCGGATGCGCGCGAGCTCGTCGTCCAGCGCACCGCGATCGCACAGCGTCGTGCGCGTGAGCCGCCGCGGCGGATGCTGGTCGAGGTACGCGTCGCGCAGACGCGGCGCGTACGCCAGCAGCAGCTTCCCGCTCGCGCGCGCGTGCGCGTCGCGCAGCGGCGCCTGCACCGCCTCGGTCACACGCAGCACGTCCGCGCCCTCGACCGAGGCCAGCAGGCGCAGTTCGTGCTCACCCCAGTCGACCAGGTAGGCGGGGGCGCGCGTGCGTGCGGCGAGCTCGCGCAGCGCGCTCAGCAGCCGCTCGTCGACGGCTGGGCCGTGCAGGCGCGCGAGCGCGAGTCTGGCGACCGCCGGCCCGATCACGTAGCGCCGCTGCGCGTCCTTCTCCAGCAGCCCGTGGTCGGCGAGCGTGTTGAGCAGGTGATAGGTCGTCGCCAGCGCCAGGCCGTTGGCGAAGGCGATCTCCTTCGCCGTCGCGCCCTCGGCGCGCTCGGACAGCCACAGCAGCAGGCCGCACCCGCGCGCGACCGACTGGATGCGCGTCCCACGCGCGAAGTCGGCAGGCCCATGAGGTTCGAGAGATTTCATTAAATGAAAAACCCTAGTCTCATATGAAATGTATCACCGGGTGCAAGCGCGCACCGTGTCGCCCAGGCGCACCATGCCCGGCGCCAGCACCCGCGCGTGCGCGCCGAGCGGCAGCGGCTCGCTCGCCTCGACGCCCGCGCGCGCCCGTCTCACCAGGTGCAGCATCTTGCAGTCGACGACGCCGCTGTCGGCGTCGCGCGTCGTGACCGCGCAGCGGCCGACCTGGCCCATCACGCGCACGCGCACGTCGCCGAGCGCGATCTCGCGCCCCTGCCACGCCTCCTCCTCGTGCGCGGCCACCCCCGCGATCCCGAACGTCATGCGGAAGCGGCGCGGGTCGATCGGCTCGGCCAGCTCGCCGACAGCGCGCAGGCGCTCGAGCGCGGCGCTCGACAGCAGCGTCACGGCGCCGTCGCGGCCGCGGTCGACGCCGGTGCGCTCGGGCGGCAGCGCCAGCAGCCGCAGCGCGACGCCGCAGTGCGCGGAGATCGCGGCCGAGAACGGGCCCGCCAGCTCATGCGCCGGATGCTCGTTGCCGTAGAAGGCGACCGTCGCCGGCGCCCCCAGCTCGATCGGGGCGCTCACCTGCTCGCCGCCGGGGAACGCGAGCGCCAGCGTGCCGGCGTGCGCGTCGTGATGCGGCACGATCGCCAGCAGGGCGCCGATCCGCGTCGCACTGACCATGCGGCCGTCCGCGTCGACGAGCACGAACGCGCGGTCGCCGCGCACGCCCCAGGGCGTCACCTCGGCGGCTTCGAGCTGCTGCAGGCGCAGGCCCTTGATCGGCGCGATCGCGATCCAGGCGACCGTCGCGCTCACGACGCGACGGCGGGCTGCGCGCGCAGCAGATCGCGCATCAGGATCGTCTCCGCCAGCGTGTCGAGGTCGTGATAGCCGTCGTATTCGGGGATCCACAGGTACTCGGGCGCGATCCGCCCGGCGTAGCCGTGCTCCGCCAGCACGCGCACGACGCGCGCGAAGTCGATCTCGTTCTCGGCCATCGCGGCCTGCAGCCGCTCGCGCCGGCTGCCGCGCGCGTGCACGTGGCGCACGCGGTCGAGCACGTCGTCGAGCTGCTCGCCCGCGATCCCCTGCATCGCGAAGTGCGAATAGTCGAGCGTCAGCTCCAGCCCGGGCGTCAGCTCCAGCAGGCGGCGGACGTCGTCCGGCGCGGCGGCGACACCGCCGACGTGCGGCTCGACCGAGATCCGCATCCCCGCCGCGGCGCCCAGCTCGACACGTACCGCCAGCTCCTGCGCGGCCAGCTCGAGCGACTGCTCGTGCGCGACGCCGTCGAACTCCATCCCCGGCAGCAGCGTCATGCCCTCCGCGCCGAGCGCGGCCGCCACGCCGAGCATCTGCTCGAACAGCTCGCGTCCGCGCGCTCGCTCGTCGGCGGAGGGGTTGTTGACCGCCATCGCCGTGTAGTCGCCGGCGGAGATCAGGAAGACGTCGGCCACCGCCAGCCCGCGCCCGCGGATGCGCTCGTCGAGGCGCGCGGTCCAGCCCGCGAGGTCCGTGCGGATCAGCTCGGGACGCAGGTGCGCCCGCTCGCTCCACAGCGCCAGGTTGATCGCCGGGAAGCCGAGCATCCGCACGAGCTCGCAGACGTCGTCGTGCGCCAGCAGCGGGAAGCTGTGGTCGCAGCAGGAGAGCGCGATCGGCGGCGCGCTCATCCGAGCTTTCCCAGCAGGCCGCCGTCGACGGGGTAGCACGAGCCGGTCACCGCGCTGGCGCGCTCGCTCAGCAGGAACAGCGCGACGTCGGCGACCTCGGCCGGCTCGATCAGCCGCCCGAGCGGATGCCGCTCGCCCCACGACTCGATCGTCGGGTCCTCGCGCGCGATCCCGAAGTAGGCGGCGGCGTCGCCCAGCAGGTCGGTGCGCACGACGCCCGGCGCGATGCAGTTGACGCGGATCCCCTCGGCCGCGTGGTCGAGCGCGATCGCGCGCGTCATCGCCTCGACCGCCCCCTTCGAGGCGCTGTAGGCGGCCGTCGTCGGCTCCGCCGCGAACGCCATCACCGAGGAGGTGAAGAGGATCGCTCCCCCGCCGCGCCGGCGCAGGTGCGGGATCGCATGCTTGGCGCACAGGAACGGGCCCTTCGCGTTGACGCGCATGATCCGGTCCCACTCCTCCTCGGCGCAGTCGGGCGCGGCGGCGTAGCCGACGACGCCGGCGAAGCAGGCGAGCGCGTCGATCCCCTCCAGCTCGGCCGCGAGCTGCTCGAACGCGCGCGCCACCGCCGCCTCGTCGCCGACGTCGGCCGGCACGCCCACCGCCCGTCCGCCGGCCTGCTCGATGCGCGCGACGGCGCCGGCGAGCCGATCCGCCGCGGCGTCGACCATCCCGACGCGCGCGCCGGCCGCGGCCAGCGCGCCTGCGACCGCCGCCCCGATCCCGCGCGCCGCGCCGGTGACGACGACGCGCGTGCCGTCAAAGCCGCTCATGCGTCAGCTGCGGTGCCAGCGCGTCGCCGCTGTCGGCGTCGAACAGGTACAGCGCGGCGGGATCGACGTGAAAGGAGATCCGCTCGCCCGGCGTGTGCAGCCGCATCCCCTCCAGCCGCGCGACGAACGTCTCGACCGGCTGCCCGTCGACCTGCACGAGCTCGGGGATGCGCGCGCTGTGGCGGAAGTAGACCATCGTCTCGGCGCCGAGGTCCTCGACGACGTCGACCTCGCCGTGCAGCGTCAGCACGTCCTCGGCGGGGTCGCCGGCGCCTTCGCAGAACGCCTCCGGCCGGATCCCGACGAGCACGCTGCCGCTGCGCCCCGGCCAGCGCTCGCCCAGCCGCACGCGCGCCGGCTCGTCGGGGCCGTCGACGACGAGCGCGTCGTCGACGAGCTCGCCGTGCATGAAGTTCATCGGCGGCGAGCCGATGAAGCGCGCGACGAACGCGTTGCGCGGCGCGCGATACAGCTCCTGCGGCGGTCCGCTCTGCTGCACGATGCCGTCCTTCATCACGGCGATGCGCGAGCCGAGCGTCATCGCCTCGGTCTGGTCGTGCGTCACGTACAGCGTCGTCACGCCCAGGCGCAGATGCATGCGCGCGAGCTGGCCGCGCATCTCCGTGCGCAGCTTCGCGTCGAGGTTCGAGAGCGGCTCGTCCATCAGGAACGCGGCCGGGTGGCGCACGATCGCGCGCCCCATCGCGACGCGCTGGCGCTGGCCGCCGGACAGCTGGCTCGGACGCCGCGCCAGCAGCGGCTCGAGCCCGAGCAGTCTCGCCGCCTCGCGCACCCGCTCGTTCACCTCGCGCTTGGCCACGCGCCGCATCTTGAGCGGGAACGCCATGTTGGCGTAGACCGTCATGTGCGGGAACAGCGCGTAGCTCTGGAACACCATCGCGATGTCGCGGTAGCCGGGGTCGACGTCGTTGACGCGCTCGTCGCCGAGGTAGATCGACCCCTCCGACACGTCTTCGAGCCCGGCGACCATCCGCAGCGCCGTCGTCTTCCCGCAGCCGGAGGGGCCGACGAGGATGATGAACTCGCCGTCGGGAACGTCGAGGCTGAGGTCGTTGACCGCGACCGTGCCGTCCTTGAACCGCTTGGTCACGCCGTCGAATCGGATGCTCGCCATGGTCCTTCTCGGGTCGGAGCCGGCTAGTCGCGCGTGGTGCTGCGCGACAGCTGGCTGGTGATCTTGTTCTGGAAGACCGCGTACAGGACCAGCGTCGGCACGGCGCTCAGCAGCAGCGCGGCCGCCAGCGTGGGCCAGTCGGTCGAGTAGGTTCCGCGCAGCTCCGTGAGTCCGAGCGGCAGCGTGCGGTCGGTCGCGTCGTTGAGCAGCACGACGGCGAGGAACAGCTCGTTCCACAGCGCGATGAAGGAGATCACCGCGATCAGCGTCATCGGGGAGCGCGCGAGCGGCACCATGATGCGCCAGAAGACGCCGAACTCGCTGCAGCCGTCGAGCCGTGCGGCCTCGCGCAGCTCCTCCGGGACCGAGCGGAAGAAGGCGCGGAAGACGAGCACCGCGAAGCCCATCATCAGCACCGAGTAGACGCAGATCAGGCGCACCTTGCCGCTCTCGATGCCGAGCTGCTGCATCGTCAGCAGCAGCGGGATCGCGACGATGCCGATCGGCACGAACTCGCTGAACAGGAACAGGAACAGGATCGCGGTGCCGCCGGCCTTGCCCCACAAGCGCGCGAGCGAGTAGCCGGCCATCGCCGAGGTGACGGTCACGATCGGCACGGCGCAGCCGACGACGATCGCGCTGTTGAGCACGTAGCGCAGCAGCACGTGGTTGCCGAGCACCGTCTGGAAGTTCGTGAAGTTGATCGAGTGCGGCAGCCCGGTCGGGTTCTGGATGTACTCGGGCTGCGTCTTCATCGCCGCCGCCACGAGCCACAGGACCGGGTACAGCGCGATCGCGCTCGCGACGATCAGGATCGCGTAGCGCGCGAGCTCGCGCACGAAGGGCGGAGCCGCGCGGTGCGGGCGCTCCATGCGCGTCTCGGCCCGTCCCGGGGCATAGGTCACGGCCTCGCCGTCGGCCATCTCAGTACTCCACCCGGCGTCGCGAGCCGACGAACAGCGTGAAGCCGACGAGCACGATCGTGATCAGCATCGTGATCACCGTGACCGCGCTGGCGCGCCCGAAGTTGAGCGCGTCGAAGCCGTCGAGGTAGGCGCGCAGGCCGAGCACCTCGGTCGCGTGGTCGGGACCGCCGAGCGTCATGATGAACGCGAGCGCAGTGAAGAACACGAACGTGCCGGTCACGATCAACGCGGCCGACACGGTGAGGCTGTCGCGCAGCAGCGGCAGGATCACGTGCAGGAAGACGCGCGAGGTCGACGGCGTCTCGAGCCGCGCGGCCTCCTTGAGCTCCGTCGGGATCGCCGACAGCGCCGACAGCTGGATCACGACGTGGATGCCGACGAGCGTCCAGATCGAGACCATGATCAGCGCCCACGGCGCGGCCGTCGTGTCGCCCAGCCAGGCGACGCGCCCGATCCCGAACACGTGCAGCAGGCGGTTCGCGACGCCGTCGGCCGTCGGGCTGAAGAACTCCGACCACAGCAGCGCCGTGGCCGCGAGCGGCACGATCACCGGCAGGAACAGGATCGAGCGGAAGACCGGCAGGATCCGGCTTCTGCCGGCAAGGCAGACCGCCAGCAGCAGCGCGAGCGGCAGCACGGTGGCGACGCACGCGACCACCACCAGCAGCGTGATCTTGACGTTGGTGAGGAAGATCGGGTCGTCGCTGAACAGCTGGCGGTAGTTCGCGAGGCCGACGTAGTGTCTCGGCTCCAGGCCGTTCCAGCTGTAGAGGCTCAGGACGATCCCGAACACCACGGCGGCGACGTAGAACGTCAGGAACAGCGCCATCGCCGGCGTGATCATCAGGACCTTCGCGACGGAGCCGGTGCGGGGCCGCCGAAGCAGGCCCCGCACCGTCGCTGCACGCGCGTGTGCCGTCACGTTCGTCATGGTGCAGCGAGCGACCGCCGTCTAGCCGTCGAGTCTCGGCAGGTTGGCCTGCTCGCGTCTCGTCGTGTCGGCGATCGACTTGGCCCACGCCTCCGGCGTGAGCTTCCCGGCCGTGAGCGAGACGATGTCGCCCTCGTACGCCTCGGTGATCGGCTTCGGCAGGATCGTGTCGCTGACCGGCACGAGCTCGCCGACCGACTTGAACACCTCGGCCATGTCTCTCTGCAGCGTGCCGCCCGTGGGGTTCGGGCTGGCCGCGACGCTCAACGCGCCGGTCGCGTTGGCGTAGTCGTCGACCCGCTTGCCGAACTCGTTCAGGAACGCGGCCACGAGCGCCGGGTTGCGGTTGGCCGCCTTGCCCGAGGCCGTCAGGCCGGTGACGCCGCCGAGGATGCCGTCGAGGTTGGCCGTCGAGTGCGCCGCACCCGGCACGTCCGGGAACGGGAACGTCGTCGATCTGAACTTCACTCTCGACGTCTGCACCTGGGCGGCGAACCACGAGCCGGTGAACGTCATCGCGGCCTTGCCCTGCGCGAACAGGTTCGTCATCTGCGCGTAGCTGAGGCCGGTGAAGCCCTCCGGGAAGCATCTCGCGTCGATCAGCTGCCGCATCGCCGCGCCGGCTCTGACGACCGCGTCGTCGGTCCAGCTGGCGCCGTCGATGCCGTACGTGGCGTTGAGCGCCGCTCTGTTCCCGGCGAGCTGGTAGAGCAGCGTGTCCATCAGGTGCTCGGTCGGGAAGCGGTCCTGCCCGGCGTTGCCCATCGCGAGCGGCACGACGCCGGCGGCCGACAGCTTGCCGCAGGCGTTCAACAGCTCGTCCCACGTTCTGGGGACGGCGAGGCCGTTCTTCGCGAGCAGGTCCTCGTTCGCCCAGCCGAGGATCTCGTAGGAGAAGATCGGGATCGCGTTGACGTGGCCGTTGATCGCTCTGAACGGCTCGACCGCGGCTCTGTTGTAGTACGACAGGTCGAGGATTCTGTCGAGCGGCGCGATGCGGCCCGCGCGGATGTACTTGTTGAGATCCTCGCCCGCGTCAGGGATGAAGATGTCCGGCTCGTTGCCGGACGAGAACGCGGCGAGCGTCTTGATCCAGTAGTCCTGCGTCGCGTACTTCGTGACCTTGATGTGGGTTCTCGGGTACTTCGCCTCGAATCTGGCGACGAAGTCGTCCCACCATCTGCCCTCGTTGCCTGTGGGCTGGAAGTTGTAGAACGTCAGCGTGCCCGCGATCGGGCCTCTCGCCGACGTGGGCGCCTTCGAGTCGTTCGACGAGGACGACCCGCCGCAGGCGGCGAGCAGTCCGACCGTCAGGGTGAGGGCACCGGCGGCTACCCAGCGCCGCCAGGCCGTGATGCGTGACCTCATCTCCACTCCTCCTCCATTGCTGCCAATGCCCCGAGGGGTGCACTCCATTGGCGCTGCCCTCGACGGGGGGTTCGAGGGCGGTCGTTCTCAGGGGATGGAGAAAGTATTACATACTGATAGACATGTCAAGGTTCGATGCGGCCCTCAAGGCCTCATCCGAGCCGCGCCAGCAAGCCGCCGTCGACTGCATAGGCGCCGCCCGCAAGCGCGCTCGCCTCGTCGCCGAGCAGGTGCAGCACGAGCGCGACGACCTCGTCCGGCGCGACCATCCGCCCGAGCGGGTTGCGTGCGCCCGCGGCGGCGAACAGCTGCTCGGGATCCGCTCCCCGCTCGCGCGCGACCGCCTCGAGCATCGGCGTGCGCATCCCGCCCGGCACGACCGCGTTGACGCGGATGCCCTCCGCGGCGTGGTCGAGCGCCATCCCGCGCGTGAGCGCGATCACAGCCGCCTTCGCCGCGCCGTAGGCGGCGCCGCCGGGATCGCAGGCGAGCGCGTACGCCGAGGAGACGTGCACGATCGCGCCGCCGCCGCGTGCGCGCATCGCCGGGATGACGTGGCGCGCGAGCAGGTAGCAGCTCTTGACGTTCACGGAGAACAGGACGTCCCAGTCCTCCTCCGTCAGCGCAGGCAGCGGCCCGAGCCGCAGCGCGCCGGCGGCGTGCACCAGCTGGTCCACGCCGCCAAGCTCCGTCACCGTGCGCGCGACCGCGGCCTCGACCGCGGCCGCATTCGTCACGTCGGCCGGCAGCACGAGCGTCCGTGCGCCGGCGCGCTCGCACTCGGCGGCGACGCGTTCGAGCGCGTCGCCGCCGCGTGCCAGCAGGGCGACCGCCGCGCCCTCGCCCGCAAGCGAGAGCGCGACGGCACGGCCCAAGCCGCTCGATCCGCCGGTGACGAGCGCCACCTTGTCGTCGAAGCGGCTCACCGCGTCATGGTCTGAGCAGGTACTGGTACTGCGGCTTCAGCCCGGCCTCGTCGACGATCGCCGTGCAGGCCGTGTCGGCCGCGCAGTCGCTCTCGAACGTGGACTCCGGGAACAGCGTGTTGGCGGTGAACGTGACGCCGGCCTGCGGCCCGCAGTAGTCGAGCGGCTGGTCGTCGTCCCAGAAGTTCCCGACGAACTGCACGTGGTCCGGAGACGGGCTGGCGCAGATGCCGAAGTTCTCCCAGTTGTCGTAGGTGACGTTGTCCTTGAACGTCTCCCAGGTCGGGCCGTAGTCGGGGTAGAGCGCCTGGGAGATCAGGCCGTTGAGGCCGTGCACGACGTTGCCGCGCACGACGGCGCCCGTCGCGTAGGAGCTGCCCTGCGTGCCCGAGACGTAGATGCCGCCGCCGTCGGCGAGCACCTGCATCGCGTCGAACACCTTGTTGTGGAGCGCGCGCTGCTGCGTCGCGGTCGTGCCCGCGTGCAGCATCGCGATCCCGCTGTACGGCAGGTCGTTGAGCTGGTTGTGCGCGACCGTCGTGTCCTGCGTTCCCTGCAGCTCGATGCCGATCGACGCCGGGTACTCGACGCCGATGTCATGGACCCAGTTGTTGCGCACCTCGTTGCCGCTGTTGACGCTCGTCGTCTCCGGCGGCAGCGCGCCGATCTGGACGCCCTGGCCCGAGACGTCCGTGAACACGTTGCCGACGACGCGGCTGTCCGAGCTGTTCTTCGAGAGCTCCAGCGCGCTCGCGCCGAGGCGGACGAAGCGATCCTGCTTGAACGCGATCCGCGCCGACTCCTGGAAGCGGACGTTGCCGGGGACCGACGTCAGCGTCGTGCCGTCGTAGTACATGCCGCCGTAGAAGTTCACGAAGCCGGAGCCCGTGTTCGGCGCAAGCCACGTCGCGTCGGCGAACGTGAGGTTCTTGAACGCGACGTCGTGCAGCGGGTTGCCGGAGCTGCCCGCGCCGCTCACGAGCGTCTCGAGCACGGGCGCGACGACGGTCGCCGTGCTCATGTCCTCGCCCGTGCGCGGCAGGTAGGAGAGGATGTGGTGGCCGCTCGTCGAGCGGTCGAGGTAGAAGGTGCCGGGGTCGTCGAGGAAGCTGCCGCTGTTCTCGACGTCGGTCGGGTTGCCGACCGGGTCGTGCACCGTGCCGTCCCAGTCCACCGACGGCGGGAACAGCGCCCGCATGCGATCGAAGCAGGGCTGGTCCATCGTGATCGTGGTCGAGAGCGTGTTCCCGCTGATCGAGGCGATCCCGCAGCGCGGCTCGGTCCAGTTCGTCGCGCCGCGGTAGAGCAGCTCGATGTCCTCCGGATGCGCCCACGACTGCGGCGCGGTGCTCGTCGTCGTGTAGCCGGTGGTCGTCGTGACGACCGTCCCGGGCAGGCCGGCGCCGAGGGCGGCCCGGCGCGCGCGCACGCCGTCGACGTACAGCTGGCGCGTCTCGAGGCTGCCGACGTCGACGCTCCACACGCCCGTCGATCTGTTGAGCGTCCAGCCGCCGATCACCTGGCCGCCGCTGATGACGCCGGGCGACGACGGGCTGGAGCGGTACACGACGCGATAGCCGTTCTCGCCCGAGTCGCCGGCCGCGTCGCTGAGCGTCAGCGGCGCGGTCAGGCGCAGCGTGCCGCTGACGTTGACGACGATGTCGCCCGACATCGTCGCGGTCAGCGCGCGCACCGCTCTCTGGGCCCGCTGCAGCGTCGCGAACGGAGCGTTCTTGGTGCCGGCCGCGCTGTCGCTGCCCGACGGCGAGACATAGATCTTCGTCGCGCCCGACGCGTGCGCGCTTCCTGCGCACAGGAGCGTCAACAGACCGGCGATCAGAACGGCGCGCTGCGCCGCGCGCCCGCGGCGAGCGCGGGCCACAAGCCGATTCACGGAACTCATCTCTCCTCTGACTCCTCTGAAGACAGGCCCGGCGGTCGCCGGAGCATCACGCGCGAGCTTCGCAAATCCTGAAATCTTTGTCAAATAGTGACAATCTGGTTTTCTGCGCCAGACGAGCGGAGCCCCGCCGAGGCGGGGCTCCTGGACTGCGTGGCGGCGTCGAGCCGTCCTAGGAGATTCTGAGCAGGTACTGGTAGCTGGTCTCCAGCCCGGCGTCGTCGACGATCGCGCTGCACGTCACGTCTCTGGCGCAGTCGCTCGTGAACGTCGATTCGTCGTAGAGCGTGTTGCCCGAGAACGACACGCCGGTCGACCCGCCGCAGTAGTCGAACGGTTCGTCGTCGTCCCAGAAGTTGTCCACGTACTGGACGTCTTCAGGCGACGGGCTCGCGCAGACGCCGAAGTCCTCCCAGTTGTCGTAGGTCACGTTGTCTTCCCACGTGATCCACTTCGGCCCGAAGTCTGGGTACAGCGCCTGGGAGATGTCGCCGTTGAGCCCGTGCACGACGTTGCCTCTCACGGTGGCGCCGGTCGCGTACGAGCTGCCCTGCGTGCCGGAGACGTAGATGCCGCCGCCGTCGTGGAGCACCTGCATCGCGTCGAACACGTTGTTGTCGATCGCGCGCTGTTCGCTCGCCGTCGTGCCCTGCTGCATCAGCGCGATGCCGGTGTAGGGCAGGTTGTTGAGCTGGTTGTGCTCGATCGTCGTGTCCTGCGAGCCCTGCGCCTGGATGCCGATCGACGCGGGGTACTCGACGCCGACGTCGTGGACCCAGTTGTCGCTGACGACGTTGCCGTGCGCGTCGCCGCTGGTCTCCGGGTTGAGCGCGCCGAGCGCCACGCCGCCGCCCGAGACGTCCGTGAAGATGCTGCCCTCCACGAGGTTGTCCGAGCTGTTGTGCGAGAGCTCGAGCGCGGTCGCGCCGAGCCGGCGGAACTGGTCCCCGACGAACGAGATGTCCTGCGACTCCTCGAAGCGCACGCTGCCGGGCATCGTCAGGTATTCGGTGCCGTCGTAGTACATGCCGCCGTAGAAGTTGACGAAGCTGTCGCCGCTGCTCGGCTGCAGCCACGTCGCCTCGGCGAACGTGAGGTCTTCGAACGTCACGTCGTGCAGCGGGTTGCCCGACGTCCCGCTGCCGCTGACGAGCGTCTCCAGCACGGGCGCGACGACCGTCGAGGTCGTGGAGCTCTCGCCGGTGCGCGGGAGGTACTCGAGGATGTGGTGCCCGGAGGTCGAGCGGTCGAGGTAGAAGGTGCCGGCCGTGGTCAGGAAGCTGTCGCTGTTCTCGACGTCGGACGGGTTGGCGACCGGATCGATCAGATTGCTCATCCAGTCGTAGTACGGCGGGTACAGCTGCTGCATCCAGGCGAAGCAGTTCTGGTCCATCGTGATCGTCGTGGATCTCGAGTCGCCGGTGATCGAGGCGATCCCGCAGCGCGGCTCGGTCCAGTTCGAGGCGCCGCGGTAGAGCAGCTCGATGTCCTCCGGATGCGCCCACGACTGCGGCGCGGTGCTCGTCGTCGTGTAGCCGGTTCTCGTGACCGTGACCGTGCCGGGCAGGCCGCTCCCGAGCCGTGTGCGCCGTGCGCGCACGCCGTCGACGTACAGCTGTCGCGTCTCGAGGCTGCCGACGTCCTTGCTCCACACGCCGGTCGTTCTGTTGACGGTCCAGCCGCTGATGACCTGGCCGCCGCTGATGACGCCGTGCGTCGCGCCTGAGCGGTAGATCACCTGGTGGCCGTTCTCGCCCGAGTCGCCGGCGGCGTCGCTGAGCGTCAGCGGCGCGCTCAGCCGCTGCGTCCCGTCGACGTTGACGATGATGTCGTCGGCCATTCTGGCCGTGAGCGAGCGCACCTCTCTCTGCGCGCGGCCAAGCGTCGCGAACGGCTGGCCGGAGGTGCCCGGCCAGGCGTCGCTGCCGGAGGCCGCGGAGACGTAGAGCTGCGTTGGGGTGGCTCCCGCCACCTGTGCACCGAGGCCCGCGAGGACCAGCAGCAGCGCTGCGACCAGGAACGCCCTCGGCGCAACGCGCGAGGGATCTATCTGGATCCGACTCATCACTCATCTCCCCTTGATTGATGGATGAGATGCGAACCTTTCAAGTCGTGAGATGATTGTCAAATCCTGACAACACATGTTTGACAAGTTCGGAGGCTTCACGCATGCATGCACTCGTGACCGGGGCCAATCGCGGACTCGGCCTGGAGGTGGCGCGCCAGCTCGCGGACCGCGGCTACGTCGTGTGGGCCGGCGCGCGCGACCCGGAGGCGGTCCCGCCGCTCGGCGGCGCCGTCCGGCCCGTGCGGCTCGACGTGACCGAGCCGGCGCAGGTCGAGGCCGCGCGCGCGCAGATCGACCGGCTCGACGTGCTCGTCAACAACGCCGGCATCCTCGGCGACGACGGGCTCGTGCTGGCGGCCAACTTCGCGCCGGTGCACCGCCTGATGGAGACGAACACGTTCGGCCCGTGGCGCGTCGCGGCCGCCTTCGCGGACCTGCTGCGCGCGAGCGGGCACGGCCGCATCGTCAACGTCTCCTCCTCGGTCGCCTCGCTGGAGCGGATGGTCGACATGGGCCCCGCGTACCTGACCTCCAAGCTCGCGCTCAACGGCATCACGCGCATGCTGGCCGTGGCGCTGCGCGAGGACGGGGTGCTCGTCAACGCGATCTGCCCCGGTTGGATGGACACCGACATGGGCCGCGTGGCCGGTCCGGGAGGGCGTCCGGTCGAGGAGGCGGCGAAGGCCGTCATGTGGGCCGCGACGCTGCCCGACGACGGACCGACCGGCGGCTTCTTCGAGGGCGAGGGCGAGCCGCTGCCCTGGTAGCCGACGCGAGGAGAGCCCCGCCGCCCAGCGGGGCTCTCCTCTCTCGCACGGCGGTTCCGCTGTCCGCGGCGGAGCCGTCAGCCGTGCAGGTGCGCGGGACCGAACGACATCCAGGTCCGCAGCGGCGTCGTCTGCGCGTAGCCGGGCTTGGACCAGTCGCACACGCCGTCGGGGAACTCGGCCCGCAGGCGCGCGCGCTGCTGCGGCGTGAACGTCGCCGCGTAGTCGCTCCAGCGGATCGGCTCCAGCCGGCAGGCGATCTGGTTGTTGGCGACCGGCGCGCCCGCCTCCATGCGCGGGCTCGTCCACACCGGGTAGAGCGTGTTGCACGCGGTCGTGCCGGCGCCCATCGTCTGCGGCTCGACGATCCGCTGCGCGTCGTCGCGCGTCCAGCACGAGTCGGCCAGATCGGCCGGCTTCGCCGCCACGATGCGACCGATGCTGCGCTGCTCGAACGGCGTGCCGGCCAGCCCGCGCAGCCACTCGTCCATGCTCGTGAGCGCGTACTGCAGGTGCGGGTTCTGCGTGCTGAAGAAGTGCTCCCAGCCCGGGAACGGCACCTGCAGCATCACCTGGTTGGCGTACGTGCCGTTGGCCGCCAGCAGCCGCGCGCGCGTCGCGAACGAATGCGAGCGCATGTGGATGTCGCCGACCGGATCGAGGTCGTCCGTGTACTCGCGGTAGTCGATGATCGGCATGTGGCGCAGGCCGCCGCCGCCGTTGAGCATGCGCCCGCTGCGGTAGGCGATGCGCGTCGCCGCCGGGTCCGCCTTCGTGCGCTGCGCGACGAAGTTGGCGTCGGCGTCGAAGCCGCCGACCGCGCCGTTGAGGTCGAGGAACTGGTCGACCGTGATCGTGCCGGCGTTGAGCTCCTTGAGCCCGTACTGCACCCCGACGTTGTCGAGCGGACGCCGCGCGAAGCCGGTCGCCGGATCGCGGCCGTACTGGTTCACGTAGGCGTCGTAGACGTCGCAGCGCGCGCCCGTCGGGTTCGTCAGCGGGTCGTAGCGCAGCGCGAGCGGCAGCGCCGCCGGGCAGAAGATGCGCGGGTCGATCCGCCCGCCCGAGACGGCGAGCGCGCCGATGCTGCCCTGCTTGGCGAAGCCGCTGATCGCGCGCTGCTGCTCGGGCGTGAACTCGCCCGATCCGCTTCCTCTGAAGAAGTGGTCGAGCAGGCGCGCATCGGTGACGTAGTTGACGGTGCCGAACGCGACGTCGGGGAAGCTGCACCCGACGACGATGCCGTCGAGCAGGCCCGGGTAGTCGTCGCCGATCTCATGGCCCTGGTAGGAGCCGCCGGAGCAGCCGAGCCCCATCGTGTAGCGCGGCACGCCGAGCGTCTCGACGAAGCGCTCCTTGACCATGTCCATCGCCTCGGCCGACAGCTGGTCGTTGCAGTTCTGGCTGGCGACGTTGAGCGAGGAGGACGCGAGCGCGAAGCCCTTGCCGAGCATGAAGTCGTCCGTCACGCCGCCGGTGGCCGCCCCCTGCGCGTACCAGCCGCCGGGGCAGCCGAAGCCGAACGTGAAGACGAGCCCGCCGTTCCAGCCGGCCGGGTGCGCGAAGGGTCCGAGCGCCGGATCGGTCGACGGGTCGTCCAGGATCGCCGTCTGGTAGATCGCGCGATCGATCGTGCCGGTCTCGACGCGCACGATGTAGGGCACGGTTGCGCCCGTGCTGGTCGTCGTGTCGGCCAGGTCCGCCGGGTGTCTGCTCGGATCGGCCAGCGGCGTCAGCCAGCCGCTCGTCGACTTGTAGAGGTAGTCGACGCGCGTCGGCGCGGAGCAGTCGTCGTCGGTGGCCGGACCGAGGGTGCTGCCGTCGGGCAGCACGAAGTCCTGCGTCTGGCAGACGAACGGCTGCTGGTGCGGACCCGAGAAGACCGGGCCGGTGATCGGGAAGTTCGTCAGCGTCAGCTGGTCGCCGCCGCCGTGGCGCAGGCGCGCGCGCAGGTGGCTCTGCCCGAGCGGCAGGCCGTGCACGACGCCGCCCAGCTTCGCCCCGCCGACGTCGTGGAGCTGGTCGGTCACGTCAGCGTCGTTCAGCGTCACCACGACGTCGTCGAGCTGCCACTGGTGCGCGACGCTCACCTGCACGAGCGCGTCGCCGCCGGTGACGACGTCGGGCCGCGAGGACAGCACCTCGATGCTCGGCGAAGCCGCGCTCGCGCCGGCCGCGCCGGTGGCGAGCAGCGCGATCGCGGCGATCGCGCCCAACAGCCATTTGGACTTCATCTCTCTCTCCGTTCTCGGTGGGCGCCCGCTAGAAGGCGAGCACCCGTGCGTCGTTCTCGGCGAGCGCGAGCGAGAGCGTCATGCCCTGCCCGTCCGCCGCCAGCTCGACATCGCCTCCCGCGACGAGGTCGCGTCCCTGCATTGCCCCGCCGAACAGCTCGGCCGGCCCGCGCAGCGTCACGTCCGCCGCCGGGCCGCCGTTGACCACGAACAGCAGCCGGCGCTCGCCCGAGCGCCCGCTGCGCCACTGCACCCGCTCGCCGTCCGCGACGCTGCACGTCAACGACGGCAGCCCGTCGCCCGCCGCGAGCACGGCCCGCAGGAAGCGCTCGAAGTCGGGGTAGGCCTCCTGCCCGTAGGCGTAGCCGGCGTGCGTGCCGACGGCGATCACCGTGCCGGCGCCGTGCGAGCGGCGCAGCACGAGCGTGCCGGCGTCGGTCGCGGCGACCGCCTCGCCGTCGCCGAGCAGCGGCTCCAGCCACGTCGCCGGTCGCAGCTCGCCGCTGACGCCGTCGAGCGCGAACGGGATTCGCTCGGTGTCCCCGAGCGGGCGCCGCCCGGCGCCGGCGAAGCCCAGCGCACGCGGGAAGGCGCGCTGCGCGGGGCGCGTGTGGAAGCCGCGCTCGTCGAACGCGTCGAGCTCGGACTCGACCAGCAGCGTGCCGCCGTCGGCGACCCAGCGCGCGAGCGCGGCGGCCACCTCGGGCCGCACGATCTCCGGCCACGGCATCAGGATCACGCGGTACTGCTCGAGCGCCCGCAGGTGCGCCGCCTCGAGCACGTCGTAGGGCACCTGCAGGCGCTCCAGCGCGAGCAGGTGCCCGAGCACGCTGCCGGCCGACAGGCTCGACTCCATCTTGCTGAAGCCCCACGCGGCGTTGTGGTTGCCGCCGTCGGAGGCCCACTCGAGCTGATGGTTGAGACCGTCGAACAGCACGCCGACGCGCGCCGGGTCGGGTGCGTAGCCGTCGAGCAGCTCGCCGTGCGCTCTGAGCACGCGCGTCGTGCGCGCGAGCGTCTCCAGGCGCTCCTCGGCGTAGCCGTCCTCGCCGGTGATCGCGAAGCCGCCGGCCTCGCGCCCGAACACGTCGGGGCTCCAGCGGAACAGCGCGATGCCCTCGGCGCCGCGCCCGTAGGCGCTCCAGATCCAGCGCTCCATCTGCTTCGCCGGCACGCCGTCCATCGCGCCGAAGCCGTGGCGCGCCTCCGAGGTCTGCAGCTCGGAGACCCAGTAGCGCTTCTCGCCGGCGGCGCTGCGCGCCGACTCCAGGCGCACGCCGTACTCGGCGTTCTGCGACTGGAACCAGTTCGGGTAGTGCGAGGCGCCGAGGCCGTCGAGCCGCGTCGCGACCTCCCACTCGTTGCCGCGCGAGAGCGGCTGCTCCCACGAGCGCCCGGAGAGCGTCATGAAGGGCGACAGCACGACGCCGTGCGCGAACACGTGGCGGCCGGGGTCGCCGGCGCGCAGGCGCCCGGCGCGGAAGCTGACGTCGTCGGCCATGCGGTCGGTCAGGAACTGCTGGTAGGCGATCGTCTCGGTCCAGTTGCGGCCCGAGCGCACGCCCGGCAGCACGTCGTCCCAGCTGACGTAGCGGCGTCTCCACGCGTCGTTGAGCCCGTCGAGGTCGCCGTGGCGGTCTCTGAGCCAGCTCCGGAACGCCGCGACGGAGTGATCGCAGAAGCACACGTGGCCGTCCGCGTGCGTGTTCCACATCAGCTCCATCCAGCAGTCCCAATGCAGCAGGTTCGAGCGCCCGTGCAGATGGCGCGCGAGCGCCTCCAGGAACGCGCCCGAGCGCTCGCGCACCTCCGGATGGTCGGTGCAGCCGCCGGGCGTGAGGCCGTTGTGGTTGAAGACCGGCGTCGTCGACGCGACGCGGCGGCCGGTGTGGTCGACCATGTGCGAGTCGGGGATCTCGCGGTGGATCCAGTAGGGGAAGATGTCCGGCCCCGCCGTCACGACGACGTCGAGCCCGGCGCGCTGCGCCTCGTCGAACAGCAGGTCGACGTCGGCGAAGTCGTAGCTGCCGGGCGAGGGCTCGACCCACGCCCACGTGACCCACGTGACGATGCCGCGCACGCCCGTCTCGGCGATCCGCGCGAGGTCCTCGCGCCACTCCTCGTGCGCCGGGAACGGCTCGCGGCTGTACCACATCAGCAGGTCCATCAGCCGACCTCGATCCGCGGGCGGCGCACCGGCAGGCCGGCCACGTCCATCGGCGCCGTGTTGAGGTCGCGCCAGGCGACGCCGGAGACGATCAGCGTCTTCAGGTCGGGCCCGCCGAACGCCATGTTCGTCGGCGCCTTCAGCTGCAGCTGCTCCCAGTCGTCGTACATCGTCGTCAGCTCGCCGTCGGGGCTGACGCGGTAGATCACGTTCGGGTTGAAGCAGGAGACGAACAGGCTGCCCTCGACGTCGAGCGCGACGCCGTCGGGCACCGTGCGCGGCAGCTCGACGACGACGCTGCGCTCGCCGGCGCCGCCGTCCGGCAGGATCTCCACGCGCGCGACCAGCGGCGGGCTCGACTCGACGACGTAGAGCGCGTCGCCCTCCGCCGTCAGGCACATGCCGTTCGTGAAGCCGCGGCACGCCTCGCTCCAGACCTCGGCCGTGCCGCCGCCGGCCGGCACGCGCCAGATCAGCCCGTTGCGCTCGCCCCACTCGCCGGAGTCGGAGACGTAGAGCGTGCCGGCGTCGTCGAAGACGGGATAGTTCGGCAGCTGGATCGGCCGACCCTCCGGACCCTTCGCGTAGCTCGAGCAGTCGCCCTCGGGCGTGACCTTCACGACCTCCTGGCGCTTGAGGTCGCAGGCGTAGACGTTGAGGTCGGCGTCGAGCGCGAGCCCGAGCACGAAGCCGCCGGTGTTGGCGTACTCCTCGCGCGTGCCGTCCTCGATGTTCACGCGGTAGACCTGGCCGTCCTCGCCGCCGGCGTAGGCGAAGCCGTCGGGGCCCCACGCGACGCACTCGGGGTGGTCGAGGTCGGCGAAGATCGTCGTCAGTCTCAGCAGGTTCGTCATCGCGTCACGCTCCACGGTCGATCACGGGCGCCTCGGGGTCGCCCGTCCAGGGGATCCAGCCGAAGTTCGTCCAGCCGCCGTCGGAGACGATCACCTGGCCGGTGAGGAAGCTGGAGCGCTCGGAGGCGAGGTACAGCACCGCCTCGGCGATGTCGGCCGGCTGGCCGAAGCGCCGCAGCGGCGTCTTGCGCAGGTAGGTCTCGACGTCGATCAACCCCTGGTCGATCGCCCCGCGCACCATCTCCGTCTCGATGATCCCGGGCGCGACCGCGTTGACGCGGATGCCGAAGTCGGACCACTCGTTGGCCAGCACCTTCGTCATCGCGATCACGCCGCCCTTCGCGACGGCGTAGGCGAGCCGCATCGGGAAGGCGGCGATCGCCGCGATCGAGGAGATGTTCACGATCGTGCCGCCGCCCTGCTCGCGCATCGCGCGGCCGAACTCGCGGCTGCACGTGAAGACGCCCGTGGCCATGATGTCGAGCGTCTCGCGGAAGTCCTGCACCGAGTAGGTCATGCTCGGCCCCAGCCGCGCCACGCCGGCGTTGTTGACGAGCACGTCGGCACGGCCGAAGTCCTCCAGCGTGCGCGCGGCGGCGTCCACGACCGACTGCTCGTCGGCCACGTCGCAGGCGTAGGCGCGCACGTCGGCGCCGGCGTCCGCCAGCTCGGCGCGCGCCTGCTCGGCCAGCTCGGCGTCGCGCTCCAGCAGCGCGATCCGACCGCCCTGCGCGGCGAACGTGCGGGCGATCTCGGCTCCGATCCCGCGCCCGCCGCCGGTGACGACGCAGACCTTGCCGTCGAGCTCGCCCGCCATCAGTCGCGCTCCGGCGTGTTCGGCAGGCCGACGTCGCCGTTGAGCGCCAGGCCGCCGTCGGCCAGCAGCTCGGTGCCGGTCACGTAGCCGGCCTCGTCGGAGGCGAAGAAGACGGCGGCGCTCGCGATGTCGCGCGGCTGCGCGATGCGTGCGAGCGGGATGCGCGCCTCGTAGGCGGCGCGCACCTGCGGCGAGTAGACCTCGCCGGACAGCGCGGTGTCGGTCGCGCCCGGCGCGATCGCGTTGACGGTGATCCCGTGCGGCGCCAGCTCGACCGCAAGCGACGTCGTGAGGCCGTGCACGGCCGCCTTGCCGACGACGTACGCGGTCAGCTCGGTCGCCGGCTGCACGCGCGTGACCGAGGTCACGTTGACGATCCGCCCGCCGCCCTGGGCGACCATCCGTCTGGCGGCGGCGCGGGCGCCGTAGTAGTAGCCGTGCAGGTTCGTCGCCAGCAGCCCGTGCCACTCGTCCTCGCGCATCTCGAGGAAGCCGCGGATCAGCAGCTTGCCGGCGTTGTTGACCCACACGTCGATGCCGCCCCACGCGTCCTGCACCTGCTGCGCGAAGGCCTCGACGCCGGCGGCGTCGGACATGTCGCCCTCGGCCAGCAGCGCCTTGCGGCCGGCCTGCTCGATCGCGTCCCGCGTCGCCTGCGCGCCGTCGGGATGACCCAGGTAGAGGCTCGCGACGTCGGCGCCGGCCTCCGCGAGCGCGATCGCGATCGCCTGCCCGATGCCGCTCGACGCGCCGGTCACGACCGCTCGCTTGCCTGTCAGGTCGAACATCCTGCTCCTCTCGTGTGGTCTCAGACGGGTCGCACCGCGTCGGGCGGCGAGATGCGAAGGCTCAGCGCGGGCTGCTCCGGCGGCGCCTGCGGCAGCTGCACGCGCACGCCGATCGGCGTCGCCTCCCATGCGAGCGCGCGGCGGTGGCCGGGGATCGTCACCTGCGCGCCCTCCGCCAGCGCGACGTCCAGCTCGACGCTCGCGCTCGGGGGCGTGCCGAGCACGATCGCGTGCACGGCCTCGCGCGCGCGTGTGTAACGAACGGGCTGGCCGTCGAGCGTCATGCCGGCGTTCCGCTCCCACGGGCGCGTGTCGAAGATCGCCTCGCCGTGGTCGCGCAGCCACCAGCCGAGCGCGAGCAGCCGCTGCGCCTCGCCCCACGGGATCTCGCCGGTGGCGGTCGGGTTGACGTTGAGCAGCAGGTTGCCGCCGCGCGCGACGACGTCGGCGAGCAGGTGCACGAGCGCCTCGGCGCTCATGTACGTGCGCTCGGACTCGAGCGCGTTGTAGCCGAACGACAGCCCGATCGAGCGGCACATCTCCCACTTGCGCTCCGGCGAGCCCTCGCTCGAGTACTCGGGCGTGACGAAGTCGGAGTAGACCGGGCACGGGTCCAGGTGCGTGCCGGCGCGCTCCTGGAAGCGGTTGTTGACGACGCCGTCGGGCACCCGCCGCACGTACTCGCGCAGCAGCTCGCGCAGGTGCTCGCGCGGCCCGGGGAAGGCGTAGTCGTTCCACGCGAGCGACGGCTCGTAGCGCTCGATCAGCTCGCGCCAGTGCGCGGTCACGTAGTCGAGGTACTCCTGCGTCTGCGGCAGCGCCGCGATCATCGAGTCGAGCCCGGTGATCGGCAGCGGCCCGAACGCGCCGTCGAGCCCCGCGCAGTAGTAGGTGCCGAAGCGCATGCCGTGCGCGCGCACCGCCTCGGCCGTCTCGCCGACGACGTCGCGCTGCGACTGCCAGCCGTCCTTGTGCGGGTTGCGGTGCGCGCTCGGCCACAGCGCGAAGCCGTCCTGGTGCTTGGTCGTCAGCACGACGTAGCGCGCGCCGGCGCGGGCGCACAGGTCGGCCCACGCCCCCGGGTCGCAGGCCGGCAGCAGCTCGTCGCGGAAGCGCGCGGCGAATGCCTCGTACGGCAGCTCGCCGTGATGCGCGGCGTGATGGTGGACGGTCGGGCTGTCCGGGATCAGCAGCGCGTTCTGGTAGGCGATCGCGTGCGGCAGCCGGCGCCAGAACTTGCTGACGCCGTCGGGGTCCGGCGGCTGGCGCTCGAGCTCCGCGATGTTCGCGAGCGGCGCGTAGGCGGGCACCGCCCCGACCGACCAGTGGATGAAGATGCCGAGCTTCGCCGCGTCGTACCAGGCGGGCGTCTCGCGCGCGAGCGGATCCGCCGTCGACTCGCTCACCCGGCGAGCTCCGCGTTGCGCGCCGCGATCGCCGCGAGCCGCTGCGGCGAGGGCTGCAGGATCTCCAGCGTGATGCCGTCCGGATCGTGGAAGTAGCAGGTGAAGCCGCCGGCGTTGGCGCCCTCGGTGATCTCGACCGGCGGGCTGACGAACTCGACGCCCTGGCCGGCCATCCGCTCGTAGCGCTCGTGCACGTCGTCGACCATCAGCGCCAGGTGGCCGACACCGACGTTGACGGTCGCGAGCCGCAGCTCGTCCTGCGCCGGCGGCGCGACGTACTGCACCAGCTCGAGCATGTGCGTCGAGTGGCGCGAGTCGATCCCCGGCAGCTTGAACATCGCCACCTCGAGCACCGCGTCGGGGTAGCCGACGAACCTGCGCAGGTAGTCGGCCTCGCCGCGCTGGCGGTGCACGAGCTCCAGCCCGAGCACGTCCGTGTACCAGTCGATCGAGCGCTCGATGTCGCTGACGGTGAAGGAGAAGTGGAAGGTGTCGAGGATCATCGGCTGAGCGCGCTCACTTGGTCTGGGGGTCGATTCCGGGCACGACGCCGAGGAGCGCGCCGCCGTCGACGCCGAGCGTGACGCCGGTCAGGAAGCTGGCCTCCTCGGAGATGAAGAAGAGCGCGGCCGCCGCGACGTCGGCCTCGGTCGCGTTGCGCCCGACCGGGTTGGCGGCGGCCGCGCGGCGCATGACCTCCTCGGCCGAGCGGCCGTCGCGCGCGACCTTGCGTGCGACGACCTCCTGGCCCATCGGCGTGGTCGGGATCGCGACCGGGCAGAGCACGTTGGCGGTGACCCCGTCGCCGGCCAGCTCGGCGGCGAGCGACTGCGTCAGCCCGATCAGGCCGAACTTCGACGAGCTGTAGGCGAGCTGCAGCGGATAGCCGCGCCGGCCGCCGACCGAGGCGATCGTGACGATCCGCCCGCGGCGGCTCGCGCACAGCGCGGGCGCCGCGGCCTGGGCGGTCAGGTACGCGCCCTTGAGGTTGACGTCGAGCACGCGGTCCCAGTCCTCCTCGCCGACGTCGGCGAGCGGGCTCATGTGGAAGACGCCGGCCGAGTAGACGAGCGTGTCGAGTCCGCCGAACGCGTCGGCGGCGGTGTAGACCGCTTCGCGCACCTGCGTCCGCGAGCGCACGTCGGCGGGCACGCCGAGCGCGGCGTCGCCGAGCTCGGCGACCGTCTCCTGCACGCGCGCGGCGTCGACGTCGAGCAGCGCGACGCGCGCGCCTTCCTCCACGAGCCGCCGCGCGATCGCGCGGCCGAGTCCCGCGGCCCCGCCGGTGACGAGCGCCGTGCGCCCTGCTGCGATTCCCATCTCGACCGTCCTGTCTCCTCGAAACGCTGCCGCGGCTGCGGCACGTCCTCTGTGGCTAGATCATCACATCCTGATGGAGGTGTCAACTGGTGATGCCCATTGCCTCACCCGTGTCGAGCGCGAAGACGTGCAGACGCGCGGGGTCCACGTGCAGCCGCACCAGGTCCCCCTCGCGCGCCTGCGTCGCTGCGCCGACGCTCGCGACCAGCCGCGTCTCGCCGCCGCGGCCGGCGGTGGTCGTGCCGTCGTCCTCGCTTGCCGCACGCATGTCGTCGGTCAGCACCGCCGGCGCGTCGAGCGCGACATGCAGGTGGACGGTGCGGCCGAGCGTCTCGCGCAGCTCGACCGGCAGCTCGAACGTGAGCGCGTCGGCGGCAGGCAGTCCGTCCGCGGGCCCCGAGAAGTCCTCCGGGCGGATGCCGAGCGCGAGCGGGCGCCCGACCTGCGCCGCCAGCGCCGGCCGCTCGGCGAACACGCGCGGCGGCAGCTCCAGCCGCAGCGAGCCGAGCGCCAGCACGTGGCGCTCGCCCTCGCGCAGCAGCGCCGCCTCGACGAGGTTCATCGTCGGCGAGCCCATGAACGCCGCCACGAACAGGTTGCGCGGCTGGTCGAACAGCTCCTGCGGCGGGCCGAGCTGCTGCACCTCGCCGTGGTTCATCACCGCCACGACGCTGCCGAGCGTCATCGCCTCCGTCTGGTCGTGCGTCACGTAGACGGTCGTCACGCCGAGGTCGCGTTGGATCCGGGCGATCTCCGCGCGCATCTGGCCGCGCAGCTTCGCGTCGAGGTTCGACAGCGGCTCGTCCATCAGGAACGCCTGCGGCCGGCGCACGATCGCGCGGCCCATCGCGACGCGCTGGCGCTGTCCGCCCGACAGCGCGCGCGGCTTCTTCGCCAGCTGGTCGGCGAGGCCGAGCACGTGCGCGGCCCGCTGCACGGCCGCATCCGCCTCCGCGCGCCCGACGCCCCGCCGGCGCAGGCCGAACGCCATGTTGTCGCGCACGCTCATGTGCGGGTAGAGCGCGTAGCTCTGGAACACCATCGCGATGTCGCGGTCGCGCGGCGGCACGTCGTTGACGACGCGTCCGCCGATGCCGATCGTCCCGTCGCTGATGCGCTCCAGGCCGGCGATCATCCGCAGCAGCGTCGTCTTGCCGCAGCCCGAGGGCCCCACCAGCACGACGAACTCGCCGTCGGCGATCGCGAGGTCGACGCCGGCGACGGCGACGGTCCCGTCGGGATAGACCTTGCGCACCCGCTCGATCGCGATCTCCGCCATCAGCCCTTCACCGCCCCGGCCAGCGCGCCGCTGACGAAGTAGCGCTGGAAGGCGAGGTACACGAGCGCCGACGGGATCATCGCGACGGTCGCGCCGGCCATCACCGGCCCCCACTGCGTGGAGTTCTGCGCGGTGAACAGCTGCAGCCCGACGCCGACGGTGAGCAGCTCCTGCGAGCGCAGGAAGACGCTCGCGAGCAGGTACTCGTTCCACGCGGTGATGAAGCAGAGGATCGCGATGCTCACGAGCCCGGGCGCGGCGAGCGGCGCGACGACGCGCACGAGCGTCTGCACGCGCGAGCAGCCGTCGATCCACGCCGCCTCCTCCAGCTCCGCCGGGATCGAGTCGAAGAACGCACGCGCGATCCAGGTCGAGAACGGCAGCAGCAGCGCGCCGTAGACGATCACCAGTCCGAGCTGCGTGTCGAGCAGCGCCAGGCGCTTGAGCACCAGGAACAGCGGCAGCAGCGTCAGCACGATCGGCACCATCTGCACGACCAGCAGCAGCCGCGAGTAGGCCTCCAGACCGCGCTGGCGAAAGCGCGAGAGCGCGTAGCCGCCGAGGATCGCCGCGCCGACCGCGACCGCCGTGCCGAAGCCGGCCACGATCAGGCTGTTGAGCATGAAGCGGCCGAACGAGGCGCGCTCGATGATGCGGAAGTTCTCGAACGTGACGTGATGCGGCAGCAGCGCGTTGGAGACGATGTCGGCCGGCGGCTTGACCGCGTTCAGCACGACGAAGATCACCGGCAGGTTCACGAGCGCGACGGCCGCGAACAGCAGCAGCCAGCCGGCGCGGCGCAGCAGCGGGGAGGCGGTCGCGCTCACGGCTCGTCCACCCGCCGCAGCAGCCGCAGCAGCACGCCGGTCAGCACCAGCAGCAGCACGAGCCCGACGACGCCCATCGCCGCCGCGACGCCGACGTCGTTGCCGAAGAACGCCTCGTAGTAGCCGAGCACGACGACGTTGTAGGTCGCGTTCGAGGGGCCGCCCTGCGTCAGCAGGAAGATCGACTCGAAGTCGTTGAAGGACCAGATCGCGACGAGCAGGCTGCTGACGATCGAGACGCGCGCGAGCTGCGGCAGCGTGATGCGCCGGAACGCCTCCCACGGGCTCGCGCCGTCGAGCGCGGCCGCCTCGTAGAGCTCCTCGGGCACGCCCTGGCGCGCCGCGAACAGCGTCAGGAAGACGAACGGGAACGTCCGCCAGATGCGCAGCAGGACGACCATCACGCTCGCCCAGAAGGGGCTCGAGAGGAAGCCGATCGGGCCGATCCCGACGAGCCCGAGCGCCGCGTTCGCGAAGCTGCTGTCGTCGTTGATCAGCCAGCGCCACGCGACGACGCTCACGACGGGCGGGATCACCCACGGCATCAGCAGCCCCATCCGCAGCAGCCAGCGCCCGCGTCTGACGCGGTGCACCGCCAGCGCGAAGCCGAGCCCGACCGCGTAGGAGCCGGCGACGGTCGCGAACGTGAAGATCGCGCTGAAGCGCAGCGCGCCCGGGAACAGCGACCCGTGCGCGAACAGCCGCTTGTAGTTGTCGACGCCGGCGAAGCCGGTCAGCGCGACGAACGAGCCGTGCTTGAAGCTGATGACGACCGCGTACGCGAGCGGGTACAGCGTGATCAGCCCGAGGATGAGCGCCGAGGGCGCGATGAAGCCCCACGGCAGCAGCTGCTCCCGCCGCGGCAGGCGGCGCCGTGGCGGAAGCAGCGCGCGCGAGCGCGCGAGCGAGGTCGCCGTCACGTCAGCAACTAGGCCTTGAGCGCCCCGAGCGCGTCGTTGGCCGTCTTGAGCGCCGGCTCGACCGGCTTCAGCGACAGCACCTCCTGCGCGAGCGTCGGCAGGAACGCCTGACCCTCGACCTGGTTGAGCACGGCGCTCGAGTGCGGGCACGGCGAGCCGAGCGTGCGCCCGATCGGCACCCACTCGTCGAGCACCTTCTGGTAGCGCGGGTCTTGCAGGTTCGGGACGGTTCTGTAGAAGGAGCGCCGCACCGGCAGCTGCGTCGCGCCGCCTCTGGACCAGATCGGCTGTTCGTTGGCGAGCCACCAGCTCATGAAGTCGAGCGTCGCCGGCTTGTCCTTCGCCGACTCGTACATCCACATCGCGACGTACCACAGCGCCGCGCCTCTGTCGCCGTGCGGCCCGGTCAGCGGCGAGGCGATGTCGATGTCGTCGCCGTTGGGCAGCGTGTTGAACATCGCCGGCTCGCCGAACACCATCGCGATCTCGCCGCGGCCCATCGCGTTCGCGATGTCGGTGTTGGTCCAGCCGACGCCCGCCTTCGGGATCGAGCCGTCGCGCACGAGCTGCTGCACGAACTCGCAGACCTCGGCGTTGCGATCGTTGATCAGGTCCGGCCCGCAGCTCTGGTCGTAGAGTCCGCCGTCGTTGTTGAACATCAGCGCGATCAGCTGCTGCGCGGCGAGCGCGCCCTGGCCGCAGAAGCCGATCCCGTAGCGGCCGCTGCCGGTCAGCTCTCTGGCGGCGTCGCGCAGCTCGTCCCAGGTGGTCGGCGGCTTGATGCCGGCCGCGTCGAACAGTCTGCGGTTGTAGCTCAGCGGGCGCGCGTCCATGCACCACGGCAGGCCGGTCTGCTTGCCTCTGTCGTCGACCTGCGCGTCGACCGCGGCCTGGATCACGTCGTCGGCGGTGCCGTCGGTCTTCCATCTGGCGACCGCCGAGTCGACGGACGCGATCGCCTGGTCGTACTGGAAGCCCTGGAATGCGGCGCCGGTGCTGACGTCCGGCGTCGTGCCGCTGGCGACGGCGGTCGAGAAGGTCTCGTAGAAGCTCGTCCAGGGGATCAGGCGGTATCTGACCGTGACGTTCGGGTTGGCCTTCTCGTAGGCGGCGACGAGCGAGCGGGCGGTCTGCTCGTATCTGTCGGTCCCCCACTGCATGTCCCAGAACTCGATCGTCGCGTGGCCGCCGCCGCCGCTCGTTCCGCCGCCACCGCCGCCGCAGGCAGCCAGCAGCGACGAGCCGGCCAGCGTCGCGCCGGCCGCGCCGGCCTGGCGCAGCAGCGAGCGGCGGGTGCGGGGGGAGTCCCAGCTGTGGTGCGACGTGCTCACGATGTGCTCTCCTCGGTCTGGTGGAACCGGCGCACTCTCTGCAAGCGCTCGCGTCGCCGTCAACGCGTCCGAGCGGCGTCACGAGCGCAGGCGAGCCGCCGAAATCGCGGCCGCGGCGGGGGAAGCGGACGCTTGCGCCGCCGGACGCGACGCGGTGTCTGCGTACCTATGTGTCATATGGTGAGTCACTTCTCACCCAGTGATCCTGGTGCTACGGTGCAGCCATGCCGTCCGCCACCGCTTCGCGCCCGCGCGTCCAGAGCGTGGCGCGCGCGATGCAGATGGTCGACGCGGTCGCCCGCAGCCCGCACGGACTGACGGCGCGCGAGATGAGCGAAGCGACCGGCGTGAGCCGCGCCGGCACCTACCACCTGCTGCACACGCTCATGCAGACCGGCGTGCTCGGCCGCGCCGGCCGGCGCTACATCGTCGGCATGCGCGCGAGCGTGTTCGCGGCCGGGCTTGCGTCGCACACGACGCCGCTGCAGCGCATCGCGGCGACCGCCCGCGGCCTCGCGCAGTCGACGCGCGCGACGGTCGTCGCCGCCGCGTGGGGCGCACCGGGCATCACGGTGATCGGTCGCGCCGGCGGCGGCTCGGACGGCGGCGAGCTCACGCGCGGCTTCGCCGGCCATGCGCACGCGCGCGCCTCCGGCAAGCTGCTGCTCGCGTACGCGTCAGCTGCCGCGCGCGACGCCTACCTCGCGACCCATCCACTCCTGCCCCGCACGGACAAGACGCTGGTCGAGCCGGCGCAGCTCGCGCGCGAACTGGCCGAGGTGCGCCGTCGCGGCTATGCGATCGACGAGGAGGAGTTCACGGCCGGCGTCTGCTGCATCGCGGCGCCGCTCGAGATCGGGCACGGCCGCGTGGCGCTCAGCGTGGTGACCTCCGCCGAGCGCTTCCGCGACGAGCAGCAGCGCCTGCTCGGCGCGCTGCTGTGCGCGGCCGCCACGAGCGGCGTCCCGCCGCTCGCGGCGCCCTGACGAGCCCGGCGGACACGGCCTGTCGCCGTCGCGCCGCCCGCGTTCAGTCGCGTGCGAGTTCGGTGTTCTTGGCGGCGTCGAGGAGGTGTTCGTGGCGGACGAGTTTGACGCGTGGGCGGCCGTGGGGTTCGCCGGCGGTTCGCTCGGTCTCGTCGATCGCTTGCCAGTGGGTG